>LUMN01000361.1_pt1 | contig 12873 bp, 17 predicted proteins | sample 729991 | NCBI WGS metagenome assembly LUMN01 (sample SAMN03860262, study PRJNA289734) | marine metagenome | biome: seawater column; feature: ocean; material: water; isolation source: Red Sea water column Station 22 - depth 25m | place: Saudi Arabia: Red Sea | collected 2011-10-15 | depth 25 m
GTATATTAATAGCTTCAATTATTGATGCTATATCTTGGTCAACAATATGGCGACGATCTTCACGCAGGTGGGCGGTTATTCCATCTGCTCCAGCTTCTTGAGAAATAAGAGCTGCTCTAACTGGATCGGGGTATGAGGACCCTCGGGCGTTGCGTACTGTGGCAACATGATCAATATTTACGCCTAATCGCAGGTTTTTTTCAGCATTCATTGCAAACTTTCCTTCGCCTTATTGAACCAAGTAATGTATACCGATTATTTCTTTTCGCCAGTTTTATCAGAAGATCGTGACTTTAGTGCACGAAGTTTTTTTAGCAAAAAACCCTTTCGTCGGTTTTGATAGGCCCTAATAATTGGTTCACTCAGATAATAACCCAATGAGGCCAATATTAAACCTGGTAAAATTCCGCCAATCATGTAAGGGAAAAATACCTCTCGGTAAAAAATTTCTAATCGTGACCAGTCAGTTTCGCCACTATTAAAAGATGCTAGAATATTTTGCTGTAAATCTGCCCCAGCATCTAAAAATTTCTCTAAAATTGATTTACCACCTTCCTCTGTTGGAACATAATCGGTGCCCAGAAAAAAATGCCCTGTTTTTAAGGAAATTACACCGATTGGAACATAAGTAAGTGGGTTTCCAAAAAATGTTGCCAGCAAAGCAGCTAGTATATTACCCTTTAGAATCCTGGCTATGATTGCTGCAGTAATAAAGTGCAGACCGTAAAAAGGGGTAAAAGTTGTGAATAAGCCAGCCCAAATACCCCGAGAAATCTTTTGCGAGGAGTCAGGTAATCGACGTAATCGGTACTGTACATAGTGAAAAGCTCTTTTCCACCCACCTTTAGGCCAAAAAAAGCGCATCAAGATATCAATTAGTGATCGCCTATCTCGCCGCTTAAATACCAAGACAAAATTCCTTTAATTGTGAGGTGCATTTTCTAGCTTATATCCTCGGCGTCTCTTAATAGATGCCACCTCTCCCTCTGCCTCTAACCGAGTTAGCAAAGAATGCAAGTGCATCGTTGCTGATAGTAACTTCAATACTTGACGGATAAACTGCTGCGTGCTTACCCGCATGCCAATGCAGATCTATCCAAAGCTCTGGTTTATCCTCGAACCTAACTAATGCAGGACAGTCTATAGCATGAATAGCGACTCCAGACCCTCCTGAAGCAATACCAACAATTCGCTCTCCAGGCAAAGGTCCACAACAAGGTCTACGATCTAAAAATTGACCCTCGTGCAAACCTATAACTGCACTTGCTTGATCTACATCAAAATCATCAGCAGAAGTAACTTCAGGATGGACTAACCGCCCTACATGGCCCGGTCTTACTCATATCCAACCATGTCGGCTGGGGGTTTTGGCCCTGTGCAGTTATGATTTCAACGGACTGACCATTACGCAATTTAGTCCAAAGAGGGACCCGCAAACCGTCAACTTTAGCACCAACACAAGAATTCCCTATTCTAGTATGAATAGCATAAGCAAAATCAATAGGCGTTGCACCTCTTGGAAACGTTAATACATCTCCTTTTGGAGAGAAGCAAAAAACCTTATCAGCATACATTTCTAATTTTACGGCTTCTAAAAAGACTTCATGGTCTTCTTCACTGTCAAATTCATCTATGAGGCGTGTAATCCATTGTACTGGATCAACCGTAAAAGGATTTTCACTTCTTACACCATCACGATAAGACCAATGAGCAGCAACACCACTTTCAGCAACATCATGCATCTGCCGTGTTCTAATTTGCACCTCTACTTGCTTACCATCCCGCCCAGATACAGTCGTATGAATAGATCTATAGCCATTTGATTTAGGTTGACTGATGTAGTCTTTAAAGCGACCTGGTACTGCTTTCCATCGACGGTGGATAACTCCTAGAATTCGATAACAGTCAACTTCAGTGGCACAAATAATTCGAAACCCATAAATGTCTGACAGTCGTGAAAAAGATAACTCTTTCTCTTGCATTTTGCGCCACATTGAATAAGGCTTTTTCGCGCGACCCAAGACCTCAGCTTGGATATTTTCTTTTTTGAACTCTGCAAGCATGTCGCCTGAAATTCGTTCAATGACATCACCTGAATCTTTCTGGAGGGTAATAAATCTGCGGATAATAGACTCACGACCCTTTGGGTTTAAAACTTTAAAAGCTAGATCTTCCAAGTCTTCTCTTATAAATTGCATACCCATTCGACCTGCTAAAGGCGCAAAAATATCCATTGTTTCTCGAGCTTTTTGTTGCTGTTTTTGGCGAGCCATTGCTTTGATTGTGCGCATGTTATGCAATCTATCAGCAAGCTTAACCAGGATAACTCTGATATCCTGAGCAATTGCCATTAACAACTTTCGAATATTTTCTGCTTCTTGGGTCTCCATTGAACTTAATTGGATTTTGGTAAGCTTCGTTACCCCATCAACCAGTTCAGATATCTCGTGCGAAAAAAGCTTGGCGATTTCTTGTTTGGTAGAACCGGTATCTTCAATGGTATCGTGCAAGAGAGCCGTAATTATTGTAGCATCATCTAAGCGTTGCTCAGCCAAAATTTCTGCAACAGAGACAGGGTGCGTAAAATAAGGCTCCCCAGACTTTCTAAACTGTCCTTCGTGCTTAATTTGCCCGTACTTGTAGGCCTCTATAATTTTAACGGAGTTGGATTTTGGATTATAGTCCGAAACTAGTTCTGCGAGAGCTTCTGCCGTTAACATGCATTTCCCAGCAAGACTTTATCGTGTCACTGTCCCTGCGCCGCCATTAAAGCTCTCAAAAGCTTTTCTTCAGACATATCGTCTTCGGCTGGTTCATCTGTCTCTCCACCCATAAGCATTGCCATTGAGTCTTCTTCAGGCTCGTCAACTTCTATTTGAGTTTGATTAGATTCTATTAACCTCTCACGAAGCTCATCAGAAGATTGCATTTCGTCGGCAATTTCTCTCAGAGCAACGACCGGATTTTTATCATTATCTCTATCGACAGTAATCGAGGATCCAGAAGATATCTCCCGTGCTCTATGTGAGGCCAGCATAACCAATTCAAACCGATTAGGTATCTTATCTACACAATCTTCAACAGTGACCCGAGCCATTCGTTTCTCCTACGATTTTCTTTTAGATTGTGAGCCTATAAGACTTCCAAACTTTAAAGACAAGCCTTTATTGCATTAATTGAATACTCTTTTTTACTTGCTCATTTAACTCTTCGTACATCTGAAAAGCTGTCTTTCGTAATATAGGGTGTATCCAATTTGGCTCTATGTCTAAAAGTGGTAATAGGACAAATGCTCTATCTTGGATCCGTGGATGTGGTAAAATTAGGTTTTTAGGACTTTTTTTCATCTGCTCTACCAAGGGTAAGTTATACCATTTCCTAAATATTTCTTCATTTGGCCAGACCTGCCCGTCTTGGGCCAGTAAATCCAAATCTAGCGTTCTAGCACCCCATCGGGTATCTCTCGTCCTATTAAATTTTTTTTCTATTTTGTGAAGTTTCTGCAAAATTTCCTCAGAAGAGCATTTAACTTGAATTTTAATTGCAGAATTAACGAAATTAGACCCCTTGCCCTCAGGATATGCAGGCGATTCAAAAAATCTACTCAAAGATACTAAAGAAATCTCGCTTTGTTTTAATTCAGCTATTGCTTTCTTTAAAATATCTAACGGCTTGAGCGGACCTAAGTTTTTATTACTCCCCAAAGCTATTAAAAAATGATGATTATTCGAATACATACTTTTCAATCTTAGAAGGTCCGCAGAGTTAATTAATATCACGTTATTCACGATTAAATATTACAAACTTGAAATACAACTGTAGAAAATTGTCAAAAAAGAGACAAATAGAAGAAATTTTCTATTTACGGGCATTGGCACACTACATATTGTCGGTAATGATAAATTTGCTCTGAGAAACAATGGACAAACCAGAACTGAGAATTTTTCTAGCCGCCCCAAGAGGGTTTTGCGCGGGAGTTGATCGCGCTATAAAAATCGTTGAAATGGCATTGGATAAATGGGGAGCGCCAGTATATGTCAGGCACGAAATTGTTCACAATAAATTTGTCGTAGATGGACTAAGAGAAAAAGGAGCAATTTTTGTCGAGGAGCTCGATGAGTGCCCCGATGATCGGCCTGTGATTTTTTCTGCACACGGGGTTCCAAAGGCTGTGCCAAATGCTGCTGAAGCGAGAAACTTGGTTTTCGTTGATGCAACCTGCCCTCTGGTAAGTAAAGTCCATATTGAAGCAGAACGTCACCACAAAAATGGCCTACAAATGGTAATGATTGGCCACCGGGGACATCCTGAAACTATTGGCACAATGGGGCAACTACCTGAAGGTGAGGTCTTACTTGTTGAAGATGAAAAAGATGTTCAAAGTCTAAAAGTCAGAGATCCTCAAAATCTTGCTTATGTCACGCAGACAACATTATCGATCGACGATACAGCTTCGGTGGTTGCGGCTCTTCAGGAGAAATTTCCCATGATCCAGGGGCCACATAAAGAAGACATTTGCTATGCAACAACCAATCGACAGATAGCAGTAAAAGAAATAGCTGATAAAATCGATGCGCTTCTAGTTGTTGGCGCTCCAAATTCATCAAATTCAAAGCGTTTGGTCGAAGTTGGCAAAAAAGCCGGCTGTGAATATTCACAGCTCGTTCAAAGGGCAACCGAAATAGATTTTAGAGCATTGGAAGGCATCGAAAGCTTAGGAATAACTGCAGGAGCGTCGGCTCCAGAAATTCTTATAAATGAAGTTGTGGAGTCCTTTAAGGAAAGGTATTTAGTGCGATTGGAAACCGTCGAAACAGCCGTAGAAAACGTAAACTTCAAAGTTCCAAGAGTTTTAAGAGAAACAGTATGAGAGATATCCCAAATTCGGCCTTAATTTTAGGTCTGGCGGGATTGGTTCCTTTTTTTTGGGGAGTAGCAACGTCCTATGATCCAGTTCTACACAATTTAAGCTTAACGTGGCTTAGTGAGAGATATACTGGCTCCAGCGTAAATTTAATTTATGGGACCATTATTCTTGCATTCATGTCTGGCGTTTTGTGGGGTTTTTCGGCCAATGTAAGTGATAAAAGGAGACCTATTGGGTTAATCTTGTCCGTTTTGCCCGCCCTGTGGGCTTTTTTTACTTTCAATGGCCCATTCATAAATCCTTTTATTAGTCTAATTGTGGGGTTTTTAGGGGTATTTGCTATAGATGTGCGCTTTTATTATTGGCACTTGACGCCCGAGTGGTGGCTAACTCTAAGAAGTATATTGACGTTTTTTGTGGTCGTTTGCTTATCTATAAATTTTTGGTGGTAAATGGATAGAGAAACACTGGAAATTTACAACAAGAATGCAACCAAGTATGCAAATTTAGAGATAGATAAAACTTCACTAAGAGCATATCAGGATTTTTCTCAGGCATTACCGAAAAATGGACTAGTTTTGGATTACGGATGTGGACCAGGCCATTTTTCAAAAAAACTTTTTGCGGATGGTTTCCAGGTAGACGCTTTTGATGCATCCGAAAAAATGATTGAAATCATATCTAAAGAGCCGCAAGTCAATTCATGGACAGGTGATTTCAAGTCTTTTGATGCCACCACAAAGTATGATGGTATTTGGGCTAACTTTTCTCTGCTTCACGCTCCAAAAAAAGACTTTGTACCCTTAATCAAAACTATATTCAAAGCCCTGAAGCCAAATGGTTTGTTTAGCATAGGTCTAAAATTGGGCTCTGGGGAAAGACGGGACGCCATTGGACGAAAATACTCATATTTTGAAAAGCAAGAGCTGGAAGAAATACTCATTCAGGAAAATTTTAAGCATATTTCAAACTATTTGGGTGAAGCAGAAGGTTTAGATGGAAAAAGCGCAGAATTTATCATAATTCTTAGTCATGCATAATTTATTTGCTTACACAGACGGCGCTTGCTCCGGTAACCCTGGCCCCGGAGGTTGGGGTGTACTTTTGGTTGCTAAAACTCATCAAAAAATTATCAAAGAAAGAGAACTGTGCGGAGGCCAAGACAGTACGACAAACAATCAGATGGAATTATTAGCAGCAATATCTGCCTTAGAAATTTTAGACCGGCCCAGTAAAATCAAAATCATTACGGACAGCTCTTACGTGAAAAATGGCGTAACCCAATGGCTAGAAAATTGGAAAAAAAACAAATGGAAAACAGCAGCTAGAAAACCTGTGAAAAATGCTGAATTATGGCGCAGATTGGACGAAGCCAAGTCAAGGCATGAAGTTACTTGGGAATGGGTTAAGGGGCACGCTGGCCATCCCGAAAATGAGCGCGCCGATGAATTAGCTAGAAAAGGTATGGAGCCCTTCAAAAGTACTGTTTAGCGGAGGGCAAAGCTAGCCGATTGCCCTGCCCCTCGATCAGAAATGAAACGCAAACGCCTGCCATCAAAAGTGACTTTTTGGCAATTATATTTTAATTCTCTTTCACCCCACATAAGTGTTCTGCAAAAATAACCATCTATCCAGTTCCAATCTCCCGAAACGTCTCTGCCAGCTGCAGAGCCCTCTATTTTCCCATCACCAGTTACAGACAATGAAATTAAAAAACGCTCTAATTTTTTATCTTTAACTAATTTTTCAAAGTCAGGGCGCTCAGAAATAGTTGTTTCGCTTGCCATAATCGGACTAGCAATTAAAAAAAATAAGACAAATTTGAATCCAAATTTCTTAATGGTCCCTATTCCTTCTAGGTGTCGTAAAATCACTCTAAACCTAATACATCCATCATATCATACTCACCAGGCTCTTTGTCTCTACCCCAAAGAGCAGCTTTCAAAGCACCCCGCGCAAATATATTTCTATCGGTAGCATTATGGCTTAAGGTCAGTTGCTCGCCACTCGATGCAAATAAAACATCATGTTTACCCACAATATCACCACCCCTGATTGAAGCAAAGCCTATAGACCCTTTTTCCCGAGCTCCTGTGATGCCATCTCGACCTCTTTCTGAAGATTTTGCCAAGCTAATATCCCGTCCTTTTGCAGCTGCTTCCCCTAGCATCAAAGCCGTTCCAGATGGGGCATCTACCTTCTGATTGTGGTGTGCCTCAATAATTTCAATATCAAACTCACTGTCCAAAGCTGCCGCAACTTTTTTAGTCAAAGCGACCAAAAGATTTACGCCTAGAGACATGTTTCCAGCCCTAACAATAACAGAGTGAAAGCTTGCCGCCTCTATTCTTTCTAAATCGTCTTCAGACATCCCAGTAGTCCCAATAATATGGACTGCTCTTGCTTGGGCGGCCAGCTTTGAGAACTCAACAGTCGCGGACGGTGTGGTAAAATCAATAACGGCCTCTGCATTTGCTATAACCTTAATTGGGTCCTCAGAAACAACTACACCAAGCGCACTCCCACCCATTGCAACACCAATATCTTGACCAATCCATTGATGTTTAGGGTGTTCTAAAGCACCAACAAGTTCAATTTCATTGTGTCTGGTTATTAGATTAACTAGAGTTTGCCCCATACGACCAGATGCACCAGTTACCACCACTTTAAGTAAATCAGCCATTTTATGTCCTTAGTACTATGCTATAATGTCCATAACGTGCCTGTAAGAGTTTGGCAAAGATCAATATTAAGGTAATAGAATTTCAGAAATGGCAAAAAATAAATTTTATGATGGTCCAGGGCCATCGCAAAGGCAACTGAGGGTAGGAGAGCTCATAAGGAGAGCATTGTCTGATATTTTGATGCAAGGTACGATTCATGATCCTGATTTAAATAAAATATCAGTAACTGTCAGTGAGGTTGCTGCATCGCCTGATTTAAAAATTGCAACGGCTTACGTTTGCCCCTTAGGAGGACAAGGGGGAGATGATTTAATTGCGTTATTAGCAAAAAATAAAGCAGAAATTCGAAGGTCAATTTCAAAAAAATTAACCTTGAAATACACACCTGACTTAAGGTTTCGTTTAGATGAAACTTTCGACAGAATGGACGAGACAAGAAGACTGTTCAATCAAGAAAGCGTAAGGCGGGACTTAGATACTGAGTGAAAATTTACATTCTTATATTAGCAATATGGTTTACTCCCGTTTGGTCCGCCGAATGCCTAGATTTTGAGTTTAAAGAAACTTCTTTCACAGCATGCACAGCCAAGTTGCCAAATGATGATATCCGACTGTTTTTACGTGATAAAAATGGAAAAAACTTTGGACAATTCCAAAGACTAAATATGGCTCTAACAGAACAAGGTCTTAATATTGTTTTTGCCACAAATGGAGGAATGTATCATGCAAACCGTTCTCCTGTTGGACTGTATGTCGAGAATTTTACTCAATATTCACCATTGATCACCGGAAATGGGCCAGGAAACTTTGGTTTAGTACCAAATGGTGTCTTCTGCTTTAATAAAAAAGAATTCCAGATTATTGAAACAAGTAAATTTGCACTAACAAAAAAGCCATGTCAGTACGCAACACAGTCTGGTCCATACGAAGCGGGGTTGGGGTAACCAAAAATGGGTTAAAAGCAGTATTTTTAATTTCCAATGAAGCCATCAATTTTTATCAGTTTGCATCTACTTTCTTAGAGCACTTAGATATAGATAATGCACTTTATTTGGATGGGAATGTTTCTAGGCTTTATTCTCCAAAATATGATCGGTTAGATTTTGGTTTTGACCTTGGACCTATTGTTGCAGTGGTAGCGCCAGACGGGTGACTAGCGCTACTCAATTAGTTTTAACTGGCTAACGCCTCAATCACTCGGTCTGAAGAGCCATTTGAAATTTGGATTTTTCGAGGCTTCAAAGCTTCAGGAACTTCACGCTTTAACTCTATGTGAAGCATACCGTCCGAGTGGGTTGCACCAGTAACATGTACATGATCAGCTAGCTGAAAACGCCGTTCAAAGCTGCGATTTGCGATGCCCCTATGCAAGTAATTCTTTTTATCTTCTTCCGATTTTCCAGCTGAAATAATTAGAGAGTTTTCTCTCACCTCGACGTTTAAATCAGCTTCAGAAAAGCCAGCAACCGCTACAGATATACGATAAGCATCCTCATCAATTTTCTCTATATTGTATGGTGGGTAACTAGATGTTTGAGTGTCCGAAGTAAGAACCCTGTCAAACATATCGGCTATTTGGTCAAAGCCTACTGTGGCTCTGTAAAGTGGTGAAAAATCAAATTGTCTCATTGTCTATCCTCCTATGAGCGATTCCAAATTATGCCTACCCTTCATTTGGCGCAGGCAATTTAAGTTTCAGAGACCCAAATTTGGCGCCTCTCGTACTTATATGGGAATTAAAAAATACAGTTCAAGGCTGTACAGATCTTTTTCTCAGCAATATTATTTGCAAAGCGTAACTATAATCTACCATTTAATTTAGTAGGTTTGGGGCCACCAGTTGCCCAATCAACTAATTCTACCGTATGAACCACTGGCGTATTAGTAGAAGATGCTATTTGCATCATGCATCCTATATTTCCAGCAGCAATTATATCTGGTTTTTTTGCCTCTAAACTCTGGACTTTTCTGTTTTTCAACTCGTCAGATATTTTTGGTTGTAGCAGGTTATAAGTTCCTGCCGACCCACAGCAAAGATGAGAATTCTTTGGTTCACTTATTCGGTATCCGCACTGTTTGAGAATATCCTTGGGAAAATTACTAATTTGTTGCCCGTGCTGAAGTGAGCAGGCCGAATGATAAACCACGTGTGTTTGTTTCTCTTCCAAAACAGGAAGTTCTAGTTCAGCTAAAATTTCTGAAATATCCTTCGTGAGACTTGCAATAATTTTGGCTTTTTCCTCATGCTCAGTCCCTTTAAACATGTGTGGATAATCTTTGACTGTGGTCCCACATCCACTGGTATTAATAATAACTGCATCTAATCGGCCTTTGCTTAACTCTGAATACCAGGCATTTAGATTTTTTAATGCTGCAGATTTTGCATCATTCTTTTTTCCCATATGATGGCTCAAGGATCCACAGCAACCCTGCCCTTCAGCTATGACAACCTCACATCCAAATCTATTCAATACTCTAATTGTCGCGTCGTTAATATCTGTATCTAAGGCTCTTTGAGCACAGCCCGTCATTAAAGCTACCCTCATCTTGTTCAAGTTATCCGGAAAAAAACTCTGAGGATCATCATTCAAACTAATTGGAGGTATCTTTTGAGGTACCATTTTAATCATGGCCTTTAGTCTGGCATCTGGAATAAGCCAAGAAAATGGTTTCGCTATCTTCGCCAGAATTAGTGCTATTCGGAACCTCATAGGATATGGCAAAATTCTGCTGAGTAACCATCGCAAAAATCGCTCATCTAAGGGTCTCTTATAGTTATCTTCAATATATGCCCGAGCATGGTCCACAAGATGCATATAATGGACGCCAGAAGGGCAAGTAGTCATACAAGCCAAACATGACAAACATCTATCGATATGAGTAACCGTCTTTTTATCTGGCTTACGTCCAGACTCGAGCATTTCTTTTATCAAATAAATTCTTCCTCGGGGGCTATCGAGTTCATCACCCAAAACCTGATAAGTTGGACACGTCGCAGTACAAAACCCACAGTGTACACAAGCCCTCAAAATCTCATTTGATCTTTTAAAATCTAAATCTGCAAGTTGGTCTTTTTCAAAAAAGGTTTGCATCAGTTTAATACTTGTTGGTTGAATAGCATTTTAGGGTCAAATTTTTTTCTAATAGAAGTGCTCATTGTCTTTTCTATTGTTGAAATTGGATGGAATTGATTAAAACTTCCGCTTAAACACATTGCATGGCCTGACATTTTTTGCATTTTTTCGCGGACGTTAAAACCTTCTTCAACTCTTAACCAAACTAGGCCACCACTCCAATCTAGATAGCTGGCTTTAGGATCCAATTTTTTAATTATTTGTATACCATCAGTGGGCCTAACCGAAATTCGCCATAAATCACCTTGCATATTTTTGAGAAAAGCCAGGTTGTTCACATCACTCCAAAACTTTTTGCTTTCCTCCGCATCAAAAATATCAATCTCAAAATCAGAAAACTCTTTAAGGAGCTGCTGCATTCGATATTTTACTGATTTGTCAAAACCTTCAATGCGAATGTAGGCAAATCCTGAGGCAACATCATAAAAAGTGCCTGAAACATCGTAGGGTGTATTCATCGCCCTGGTCAGGATAGATGCTTCACGAGAAGCTATTTGCAGGGTCACTTGAGTCTCAGCTATAGGAAGGACTTTAAAAGAAACTTCCGTAATTATACCAAGGGTTCCCCAACTCCCCGCCATGAGCTTTACGAGATCGTAACCCGTCACATTTTTCATAACGCGGCCACCATTTTTTACAACTCTTCCTAATCCATCTATAAATCTTACACCCAACAAATGATCTCTAGCTGCTCCCACCTGTATTCGACGTGATCCAGAAGCATTTGTTGCAAATACTCCTCCGATCGTTGAATGCCCTAACAAGTTTAGAATATGCTTATATTCAGGAGGTTCAAACGCGAGTTGCTGATTTTCTTTTTGGAGTGTTTCATTGATTATAGAAAGTGGGGTACCAGCTTTTGCAACCATCGTTAGTGCGCCAGGTTCATATTCAACAATGCCAGTTAAAGCACAAGTTGAGATAACTTTTTCTTCAGTCGCTCGTAAGCGGGACTGTCCCCCGGCAATATGTAATCCTTCAGTTTCAGAAATTAACAAGTCCCGAATGTCACTTTCAGAGCTGGGCATAAGACTGGTTGTGCTCATGCAGCCGTCTCTTGGCTAGCATCTCCACGTCTTTGAGCAGAAACATCCAATGGAAACACTTTCGTTGGATTAAGCAGCCATTTGGGGTCGAATACGTCCTTTATTGACATCTGTGCCTCAAGATCGTCTGCAGAATACTGAATCTGCATCAAATCTCGCTTTTCAATACCAACTCCATGCTCTCCCGTTAAACACCCGCCAACTTCTACACATAATTTCAAAATTTCGGCCCCAAAGGCTTCACAAGTTTCTAAATCTCCAGGTTTATTAGCATTATAAAGGATGAGTGGGTGCATATTGCCATCACCAGCATGAAAAACATTACCAACATCCAAGCCAAATTCTTTACTCATTTCCGAAATACGTTTCAGCACAAAAGGTAATTTTGAAACTGGAATTGTACCATCTAAACACATATAATCATTGATTTGACCCATAGCGCCAAATGCAGACTTTCGACCTAGCCAAATTCTATTAGCTTCATCACTATTTTTTGCTCGGCGCAACTCCACGGGACTATGTCTATTGGCAATCTCAATGATTTTTGCTAGCTGCTCTTCAATTTCTATTTCAGAGCCCTCGACTTCAATAATCAATAAAGCTTCACAGTCTGGATAACCGGCATGAGAGAAAGCATCCGTGGCTCGAATACACGGCCTATCCATAAATTCAATCGCAACCGGCAAAACTCCAGCCTTTATGATATCGGAAACACACTGCCCCGCCACTTCGCTGTCGTTATATCCAATCAAAACCGGTAAAGCGCCCTCTGGTTTGTGCAATATTCGTAAAGTAGCTTCTGTAACAATTCCCAATTGTCCCTCAGAGCCACAGATAAGGCCAAGTAAATCATATCCAGAAGCATCCAATTGAGAACCGCCCAAATCTATAATTTCTCCCTGCATAGTGACCATTTTGACACCAAGAAGATTATTAGATGTTACGCCGTACTTGAGACAGTGGGCCCCACCTGAGTTCATAGCTATATTTCCTGAGATAGCACAAGCTAGCTGACTTGATGGATCTGGTGCATAAAAGAAGCCATCACTTTCAACTTCTCCGGTCACACTCAAATTGGTGCGACCTGTTTGTACACGTATTAATCTATTAGGGTAATCAACTTCTAGAGTATCATTCATTCT
>LUMN01000426.1_pt1 | contig 12801 bp, 15 predicted proteins | sample 729991 | NCBI WGS metagenome assembly LUMN01 (sample SAMN03860262, study PRJNA289734) | marine metagenome | biome: seawater column; feature: ocean; material: water; isolation source: Red Sea water column Station 22 - depth 25m | place: Saudi Arabia: Red Sea | collected 2011-10-15 | depth 25 m
TGGGATTTCAGAAGCTATATTCGCTTATATTTCTGGTATTAAATTGGGAGGGGAAAGTAAATACAATAATGAAATTATTGAAAAGCCAATAATCAATGCTACTGGAGATAATTGCACTGAAGGAAAAATCAATTTAATTTGTCAATTAATTTTGAAATTACAATTTTTATGGATAATAATTTTTGTCTTAAGTTATTTTATAATCTCTAGTCTAATCTATTAATAAATTAACCAAAAACCCATTAATATAAAAAAGACTTTATGCAAGAAAAAGACTCTTTAATGGAAAACCAAAATTCTGATTTTACTGATAAGCTACCCACCGATAATGAAGACTCAAGATGGGTAGATAATCAGGGAGATGAAGTAGAGAAAGTTTTTGGATTTAATAGCAGCGCTGAGCTTGTTAACGGTAGAGCAGCTATGATTGGCTTCCTAATGCTCATATTAACCGAGTTGGTTTTTAGCGGCAGACCTGTAACTTCTTCAATTTTTGGTATCAATTAAAAATGGAAGAAAAAAAATCCAATCCAATAAAAGTATTTTTATACATATCTGTATGGGTAATAATTTGGGGAACATTAGGTTCTTTCATTGATTATCCACTTTATAAAAATAAAATTTACTTAGAAGGAAGCATATATCAGTATCTTACTTTCGCAATTACAGCGATAATATCCTACTTTCACAATTACAGCTGTTATTTCAATTATATCTGCAAAGTTTTTTTATAAGAAAATTGACTTATAAAAACTTGTACCTAAATTTCTTAATAATTTTTGCTGGTTCTTTACTTTCATTGGACTCGTAAAGTATCCACTGATGTGTCTCAGTATCATGATCACAACCATAATTTCCAGATGGGTTATCGTAACTTGAAAGATATGAATGACAATTTTGGTCTGCCTCAAAAGCGGAGTCATAACCTGTTAGAAAATATATCAAAAATAGAACAGTTATTAACAAAAAAAATACTTGAGAAACTAAATTAACTACCTTCATAAGATATTCTAAAATTTAAATATATCATCTAATAAAATCTTTCGATCTAAAAATATAGCTAACGTCCAACATTAAATACAAAGTCATGGAATTCTTGATTCTTTAAATACAGGATTACTAGCAATACTAAAATGATATTTAAGCCTATTACTATTGATCCAAAAATATTTATTTGTTTTTTGCCTGGCAAAGTGTAAGTAAATTTCTTGCCTTTAAGAAAACCAGCTAAGCCTTTTTTTTCTTTTATTTGAGTATTTTGAGTATTATTCTTAACTTCATTATCAGAAAAACCTTTTACCATTACAAATTAAATAACAAATTTATAATATTCCAAAAAAATAAATTATTTTAATAATTAACAATTTTTAATCACATATGGGATCATTAATGAAATTCTCTCATTTGAGAAATTATTAAAAAAATAAGCTTCAATAATTTCCGTTTGCAGCCCCAATAAACTTGATTGACATTTGAATCTATTTTGGTCAAATACTACTAATTGAAGTTTTTCTATTTCAGAAACTAATTCTTTACATATTTGGGTTCGAGAATCTTTAAAACAATCACTAGATTGTTTTAAAATCTTAGACTTTGTTGGTATTGTTTCAGCCATAACAAAATTAGATAACAACAAAAATTTAAGGAATAAAATAGTTAAACATTTCATTACTTCTTAAGATTTCAAAATTTTGGATACCTCTTTAAGAGTATTGGGCATTGAGCTAATTGCATGTTTTTGCGATTTAAAAAAAAAGATGCCCTAAAAGAGCACCTTGTTATTAAAGGAAGAAATAGATTAAAAAAATTACCCTTGAACTCTATCCTTAAAAAGTTTACCTGCAGAGAATGTTGGAACTCTTTTAGCGGGTATTGCTATTTTTTCGCCTGTCTTAGGGTTTAATCCCTGTCTTGCAGAACGATCTCTTGGCTCGAAAGAACCAAATCCTAGTAAGGAGACTTTTTTGCCTTCCACTACTGAGTCAACAATAGTTTCAATAGCTGCATCAACAACTAAAGAAACATCAGTTTTTGTGAGCTCTGTACGAGCAGCAACAAGATTTACTAAATCAGCTTTGTTCATTGAAATTTAAATTAAAGCTAGGGGTTAAAAAAAAGATTTAAATCGAGTTTAAACCTCGAACTTTCACATCATATGGAGCAAATACAAATACGGCAACCGAAAATGCCGGCGGCGCAAAGCTTTATACAAATTTTAGGGACATTTTTAGCAACATTATTTATTTCTTATAGCCGCGCTTTTTCATTCATAAAAAAAAGCATCTTCATTTAGAGAACAACAAAAAGCATTGGTAGCACAGGATTTAGCATTAAAAATCTAACTACATTTAGCAAAGGGGGAAAATGTCAAAGGGGGGTGAATTTAAGAATTTGAGCTATTTATTATGTTTTATTAATTTTCAGATATATTTCCTTCTCATCACATGAAAAAACACAATTTGTATTTTGAAATCAAGAAAAATCTAGTTTTCTCATTATTAAACTTTCTCTATAAATCGTTTTATGCACTGAGCAGATGGATGAAGAAATTGTAATTAATTAGAAAATTAATACTCTCCAAGATCTAATAAAGTTGATTAGTGAAGCCTTAAATTTGAGTTTTTTTTTTAATTTTGCATCTATTATTCAAATATCAGTAATTTAAATAAATTATCTCAATATTTAACTAATCAATGATAAAGAGAAAGTGATTCATCTCAATAAAGGTAAACCATTTCCTTTAGGGAGTTCTCTAACTTCACAAGGGATTAATTTTTCCTTAGTAGCCACAAATGCAGAATATGTAGAAATCTTATTGTTTGAGAAAGAGGACTCTATTTCCCCAAAAAGCACATTCAAATTAGATCAGACTCATAATACAGGTCCATACTGGCATGCGGAAATAAAAAATCTAGATGAAGGTTGTATTTATGCTTTTAGAGTGAAACAAAAAAATAATGAAATTAATAATAACTATGAAAAAAAAGTATTACTTGATCCATGTTCAAGGGGTATTACCGGATGGAGAAGTTATAAAAGAGAAAATGCATTAAAAAATCAAGAAAATACTAATTCTTGTCTTAAAAGTGTTGTTTGCGATAGAAAATTATTTAATTTTAAGGATTATCCAAGACCGAAACATTCTTGGGAAGAAACAATTATTTATGAACTCCATATCAAAGCTTTCACTGAATCAACTGATAAAGATGAAAGTTGTTTTAAGAAATTTTTAAAAAAAATTCCTTATCTCAAAGAACTGGGTATTACAACAATTGAATTACTTCCAATTTTTTGTTTTGATCCTACTGATGCCCCAAATGGTCTAAAAAATTTTTGGGGATATAGTCCAATTAATTGGTTTACTCCGCATTTTGAATATCTTTCGAATGAATCCGCCGAAAAGAATAGAGAGGAATTTAGAAGATTTGTAGAGGAATGTCATAAAGCAGACATTGAAGTCATCTTAGATGTTGTATACAATCACACTTCCGAAGGTGATTCAAAAGGGCCAGCAATATCTTGGAAAGGTATAGATGAAAATCTTTATTACTTTATTGGAAAAGATAAAAATTATCAGGACGTCTCCGGATGTGGTAATACTATTGCAGCAAACAGAGGATTAGTTAGAAAACTAATAATTGAATCTTTAAAATGTTGGGCGAGTGAATTAGGAGTTGATGGTTTTAGATTTGATTTAGGAATTGCCCTATCAAGAGGAGAAAATCTTTCACCGCTTGATAATCCTCCAATTTTTGAAGATATAGAATGTGAACCAGAACTTATCGATATCAAGTTCATAAGTGAGCCATGGGATTGTGGCGGTTTATATAAATTAGGTGATTTCCCATCTAAGAATACTTTCACTTGGAATGGTCATTTTAGAGATGACTTGAGGAGATTTTGGAAGGGGGATAAAGATACAGCTTGGAATATGAGCGATAAAATAAAAGGGACGCCATCTATTTATAAAGAAGATAATATTTTTCCAAAGTCGATAAATTTTATTACTTCACATGATGGATTCACTTTAAAAGACTTAGTAACTTTCAATAGAAAACATAATTTTGCCAATAGAGAACAAAATAGAGATGGAGATAACCATAACAATTCTTGGAATCATGGTACTGAGGGACCAACTACGAACTTATTAATCAATGATTTAAGAAAAAGACAACAAAAAAATCTTATTCTTAGTTTACTTATCTCTAAAGGTGTTCCAATGATACTTATGGGTGATGAGATAGGAAGGTCACAAGGCGGTAACAATAATTCTTGGTGCCAAAATAATTTATTGGGCTGGATGAATTGGGAACATGGTCAACAAGATTTGGAATTATTAGAATATTTTAAATACGTCATAAAAATCCGAAAAAAACTAATAAACATTTTCAATCCATCATTCTTCCCTAATAATCAAACCAATAAAAATATTCCAACATATCATTGGCATGGAACAAAGTTAGATAGCCCCGATTGGAGTAGTTGGTCTCACACAGTTGCCTTTAGCATTAACAAAGGCAATACTAATCCGCTGGTCTGGATAGGTTTAAATGCATATTCAAAAAGTATCGATTTCCCCTTGCCGAAATGTAAATATAATTGGTTAAAAGTTATTGACACTAGCATGTCTGAGATTTTTGAACCCTTAACTATTAATGAAAAATCTGTTTCAATAAAGAGTAGAAGCTCTTTACTAATCATTTCAGAAGAAGTATTTGGGGCAAAAAATAATTTATTCTAAAAGCGGGCGGCGGGAATCGAACCCGCATCTTCAGCTTGGAAGGCTGAGGTTTTACCACTAAACCACGCCCGCATTAAGTAATAGAATTACCATTGCAATAATACATTATCAAACAATAAACAAAGTAAAAAGATTGGAAAATTCACACTCGAAAAAAAATATTTCTAGATCAACAACAAGATTAATGTTCTCTTATGGGCTAGGAGATGCAGGCACAGGTTTAGTCGCGACACAATTTGGTTTTTTTCTTTTCAAATTCTTTATTTCTGCTGGTTTACCAGTAATAATTGCAGGATCATTATTAATGTTAATAAAGATATGGGATGCAGTAAATGATCCGTTAATTGGATGGTTAAGTGATCGTACTAAATCAAGATGGGGGCCTAGAATCCCTTGGATGGTAGCAGCATCTGTTCCTCTTGGTTTCTCTTTAGCTGCGATATGGTGGACACCCACTGGTTCAGTGCTAACCAAGACTATTTACTATGCCATAATTTCTATAATCGTAATGACTGCTTATACAAGTATTAATCTTCCTTTTGCAGCTCTATCTACTGAAATTTCTGAAAAAACAGCAATAAGAACAAGACTAAACGCATCTAGATTTACTGGCTCAATAATTGCAGGACTAACTGGTTTAATAATTGCTGGAGTTGTATTAGGTTCCGAAGGATCAGCAAATAATGAATATTTTTTAATGGGTAAAATAAGCGGATGTATTGCAGTTGCTGCAACATTAATTTCTTGTTGGGGATTAGCTCCATTCGCAAAAAAAGCAAGAAGGCCTTCAGGAAAAGTTGAAGCTATAACACTTCAATTCAAAAGGATCTTCAGAAATAAAAAATTTCTAAAAGTTATTACGCTCTATATTCTTCTCTGGTGCGCCTTACAATTAATGCAAACAGTAGCGTTAATCTATGTCGAGGATGTACTGAATGTACCAACATATATTGCGAAGTGGATCCCGATACCTTTCCAAATTAGCGCTTTAGTGGGTTTACAAATATGGACCAGAGTATCAAATAAATTGAACAGGATTTCAGCGTTAAACTATGGAGCGATTATGTGGATTATTTCATGTACAGCAGCTTTATTTTTACCTTCATTATCAAAAATTTCAGGAGTTGGAGATAGTTTATTCCTAAATGCCAGCAACATATTTCTGTTCATTCTTTTAATTTTCATAATCTGTCTTATTGGCATTGGAGCTTCAACCGCTTTTCTTATCCCTTGGTCACTACTTCCTGATGCAATAGACGAAGACCCAGAGAAACCAGCAGGATTATATACTGCTTGGATGGTACTTATTCAGAAGATTGGTATCGCGTTTAGTGTTCAATTATTAGGATTTTTATTGTATTTATCAGGTTATCAATCATGCTTTGTTGATAAAGATGGTCTAAATATTATTGAACAATGCTACTCAGCACAATTAACTATTAGATTATGTATTGGTTTTATACCCTCAATATTGGTAATAATTGGTCTTTTAATCATGAGAAAATGGGATCGAAAATTAATTACAAACTAATATAAAGATATGTATTACCTTAATTTTTTCAAAAGACTTCTAAGCAGCTTAATCATTGGTGGGCAAGCAATTAATTTTATCTTTAAGGGTAAAATTTCCAAAAATGATCTCTTTGACCAACTTATGGAGTCAGGTCCTGGCAGTTTATTAATTGTATTAATTACAGGAATTGCCGCAGGTACAGTTTTTAATATTCAAGTTGCATCACAACTTACAAGTATGGGGGTTTCAAGTGAAATTGGAGGTTTATTAGCAGTAGGCATGGCGAGAGAAATGGCTCCTCTTCTAACTGCTACTTTAATGACTGGAAAGGTTGCAACTGCATATGCTGCTCAACTGGGCACTATGAAAGTCACAGAACAAATTGAGGCAATAACCATGTTAAGGACCGAACCAGTCCAATATTTGGTAGTCCCAAGGTTACTATCGATGGTAATAATGTCTCCAATACAGTGTCTTTTGTTTTTATCTGTAGCTTTATGGAGTGGACAAATTTGGAGCACAATTTTTTATAAAGTTCCTCCAATAGTTTTTTGGACATCTGTAAGATCAGGTAATGTGAGTTTAACCAGTACAGACTTAACTTCAATGTTAATAAAATCAGTAGTGTTCGGATTACTTATTTCAATCATTGCTTGTGGATATGGACTTACAACCAAAGGAGGTCCAAAAGAAGTTGGAACAAGTACAACAGGTGCAGTTGTAATGACTCTCGTTACTGTATCTTTAATGGATGTATTACTAACACAAATTTTATTTGGATGATCCTATGTTTAACACTAAATCTAAAAAAGAAGAACCAGTTATAATATCTCCCTCATTTCAGTTGCCAATCATTCTAATAGTTTTAAGTTTTATGCTTTTGTTTTTGAATATTGGTTCTTTGCCAACAATAGTTTTTGCTTCTTTTAGCTTTTTTTTATTACTTCAGTCATTCACCTTAAGAATAAAAATAACAAATGATGATTTTATCGTTTTACAATTAGGGAAAGGTATTTTTTATTTTAGAGAAAAGTCCAGTCCTCATTTATTACCAATTTTATTTAATCCAAAGCAATTAAAAGATGAGCTCATAAAAAAAGTTGACTCCCTGGAAATTAAAAATTCTTAAAATTCAGACTTTGCCTAATCATCAAAATTATTTAAATGACCAATACAGAAATTTCCGACAATAATCCTGAAAAGGAATTAATAATAGATAAGTCAATTTCAGATGATAAAACCAAACAAATTAGTAAGAAAAATACAACTCAAAATAAAAAAATTACACCGAAAAACGATAAATCAACTAAATCTTTTGATGAAATTTCTAATGAAATTTTTAGAGATCTCTTTTCAAAAAAAGATTCTTTAGTTAAAGAAATAAAAGAGTTAGAAACAAAAAAAAATGAAATAGAAAAAGATATTGAGTCTAATTTTAAAGGACAGTCAGATAATATTGCTAAAAGAGTTAAAGGCTTTCAAGAGTACTTAACTGGAGCTTTGCAGAATCTTTCACAAAACGTAGAGAAACTTGAATTAGTTTCTCAACCAATAATCGTAAAGCCTTCTCCCCTTGATGAGAAAAAGCAAGACAATAGCACAAATAATGTAGTTAATGTTCCTGCTCTTTCCGAGACATTTAAGCCAGATGAAGAGATTATAAAAAGTTGCTTTTCAAGTTTCACAGAACAACCCGACTTTTATGCAGAACCTTGGAAATTAAGACGGAGTCTTGATTCCTCAGATATAGAAATTATGGATGATTGGTTCTTTAACATGGGCGGAAGAGGTTCTCTTGAAAGTAGAGGATCTCGACAAAAAAATGCCTTGTTATCAGCTGGCTTAATATCTATTCTTGGCGAATTATATGGAGATCAATTTCAGACTCTTATTTTAGCTTCGCAGCCTGAACGATTAGGTGAATGGAGAAGAATTCTTCAAGATTCACTTGGTCTAACAAGGGATGACTTTGGACCTAATAGTGGGATTGTTCTTTTTGAAAGGCCTGAAGGTGTCATCGAGAGAGCTGATAGATTAGAAGCGAATGAAGAATTGCCATTTATTATCATTGATGCAGCAGAAACCTCTGTTGAAATTCCAATACTTCAATTCCCATTATGGGTTGCATTTGCTGGTTCAGATAATGAAATTTACGATGATCTTGAACTAAACTAAGCTTTATGAATATCTTAATAATTTTTACAAGTTATCTTTTAGGATCACTTCCGACAGGTTTTTTAATTGGGAAATATCTCAAAAATATAGATCTAAGAACTATAGGTTCTGGATCTACAGGTGCCACAAATGTCTTAAGAAATGTTGGGAAATGGCCAGCACTTTTTGTATTTATCATTGACGTTGGGAAAGGCCTTATTGCAGTAAAAATTGCTCAATATTACACAGATCAAGGATTAATAGAAGTTATAGCAGGGATATCCGCTATCTCAGGACATATTTGGCCAATATGGCTTAGAGGTAAAGGAGGGAAAGCTGTTGCAACTGGATTAGGTATGTTTTTAGCTCTTTCTTGGAAAGTTGGACTCGCATCTCTTGGCATTTTTTTAATAGTCCTAACAAAAACTAAATTTGTTTCTTTATCAAGTATTTCAGCTGCAATCTTACTTCCTATTTTTATGTTTTTTTACCTAGGTAAATTTATGCACTCATATTTTTTTATAAGTTTAATTGTGGCATTATTAGTAATCTGGAAACATAGAACAAACATAACAAGATTGCTTAAGGGAGAAGAATCCAAAATTAATCAGAATCAATAGATTTAAATATTTCTATTAGAGCTTTATTAGGATCTATAGCTTTTGAAATTGATCTGCCAATGACTAACTTAGAAGCGCCATTATCTATAGCTTCATAGGGAGTCATAATTCTATTTTGATCATCTTTATTGTCAATATTTAATCTGATACCTGGTGTAATAAGTTCAAAATTATCCTTATAAATAGATCTCAACATTTTTACCTCCCAAGGGGAACAAACACATCCATCTAATCCAGCATCAAAAGACAACTTTGCAAGTCTCAATACATTTTCTTCAATTGAATTATTTCTATCAAGATCAGTTTGAAAATCTTTAAGAGAAAAGCTTGTTAAAACAGTTATTCCTATAACCAATGGAGGTTTTACACTGACTGAGGTGGCTCCTTCTAAAGATGCTTTTTTCGAATCCTTAAGAGCTTTTAAACCTGCTGAAGCATGAATAGAAATTATATCAACCCCTAATTTTGAAACTTGGAAACATGCTGCACGCATGGTATTTGGAATATCATGAAATTTTAAGTCTAAAAAAATTTTTTTATTTAAACCTTTTAATATTTCAATAACTCTTGGACCTTCCCTAACAAAAAGCTCTAAACCAACTTTCACCCACTTAATATTAGGACATTTTTCCAAAAGTAATTTTGCTTGACTTACATCTAATCCATCAATTGCCAATATTATTTTATCTTCTGAATTAAATCTGTTATTCATCAATTTTCAGTTTTCAAACCTCTTAATTATTTTTTTTCCAATTTGCAAAATTTTTCCTTCCAAATCATTTTTTGAATTAAAAACTAAATCAGGATTTATTACTTTTTGACTATCAATTTTTACACCCCCACCTTTAATAGATCTTTTGGATTCGCTGCTAGATTTGAAAAGTTTTAGAGCACTTAATAAGTAGAAAAACTTTACTGGAAAAACTACTTCTTTTAAAGAAATCTCTGGAATTTCTCCAACTTTTTCTTTGTGTCCAAGGAATAATTTTTCGCAGTTTGATTGCGCCTTTAATGCTTCTTCGGCCCCATGGAATAAAGTAGTAACTTCTAAAGCCATTCTTCTCTGTAATTCACGAGGATTTGAGTTTTCCAGAAAACTTAAATCTAATTCAGTAAGTAATTCAAAATAGGTGGGTATTATATTATCGGGTACTTTTTCTAATTTTGAATACATTGAAAGAGGATCATCAGTTAAACCGACGGTGTTAAATTCAGATTTACTCATCTTTTTAATTCCATCTAAACCTGTCAAAATTGGCAGCAGAACACCAAATTGAGGGTCTTGTTTAAAATGCCTTTGAAGGTCTCTTCCTATTGCAATATTAAATTTCTGATCTGTGCCTCCAAGCTCAATATCTGATTGAACAACTACCGAATCGTAACCTTGTAATAGTGGATATAAGAATTCATGCAAAGCAATTGGGACTTGCGAAGTGTACCTTTTATTAAATTCCTCCTTAGCTAGCATTTGACTAACTGTTGCACTCCCCATTAAGTCAATTATGGAATTAAGATTTAATCCTTTTAACCATTCACTGTTATATCTAATTTCTATTCTATCTTTTGAATCAAAATCTAAAATAGATTCATTGGCTGGCTTTCCCATCCCTAGTTGGGTTAAGTATGTTTTTGCATTATCCTTAACTTGTTTTTCCGATAACTGAACTCTTGTTTTATTTTTTCCGGTTGGATCTCCAATTTGAGCAGTAAAATCCCCAATAATTAAAACTGCAATATGTCCATTATCTTGGAATGCCCTAAGTTTTTTAAACAATATGCTGTGCCCAAGATGAATATCGGTTCCAGTTGGATCGATGCCGAGTTTAACCCTTAATTTTTTATTATTTTTTTTCGCATGATCAATTATCTCCGAAAAGGTTTGATCTGTTCCCTTAATTGGAAAATATTCTTCTATTCCTCTTGACAGCCATGATGGCAATATTAAATTATCTGACATGAAGCTTTAACCGTTAAATTTAAGAAGTTTTATCAAGTTCATCCTTCATTCTTATTAAGGTTTTATTCATTTGATCGAACATTTGATCAGGAGTAATCCCAAATTGACTTAACTGTGTCTTTAATTGTTCTACTGTCATTTTTGCTTGAAAATCTTCAGACAATTCAAATCTCTTCATAAAAACCTTATAACGATCCATAAGAGATTCCATTTTTTTTATAAACATTTTTTTCCCTTCTCTATCAAATTTTCCATAATCAGAGCCAAGTTTCATAAGTTCTTGGTAATCTGTAAAAAGCTTTTTAGCTTCTTCTTGAACGATGTCTGACTCAAAGAATCCCATTTCTATTTTTTTACTTCGCAAGATTAAGGCTCAATTACAAGATAACAAGAATCTTTTAAATTGATTAGAACATTAATAAATTTTAGTTTATAAATAATTCTTTGATTTATATTTTTTCAGAATTAAATTTAGTAGACATGTTTCATAAATATTGGAAAAATTTAACGTAAATAATATTTCAAACCAAAATAGACAATTTGAATTATTTGGTTCAAATGTAAATACATCAATTAATTTTCAACACTCAAATAATCTAAAAATCAAAGGCGAAATCCTAACTGAATGGAGAAATAAAATCCATAATCACCAATTTAAAATTTCAAAAGATGCTCACAATAAAACTTTGCACCAAACAAGTCTTCCTATAAATACAATTTCCGATGAAAGAAAAATTGATCCGTTTTCCTTGCAGCCATTATCATTGAACTTTTGGAGAACCAATCAATATATACACAATGGGCCAGCAATGTATTTTGTAATTGACTCGATGGAGAGTTCTAAAATAATCCTTTATATAGGAGAAACAAATTCAGCAAATAAAAGATGGAAGGGAGAACATGACTGTAAAAATTACCTCATGAACTATAAAGAAGCCCTAGCTCATAACAAACTCTCAAGTCACCAAGATATTCGTTTCTTCTTAGATGTACCTAAAGAAGTAAAATTAAGACGTAAATTAGAACAGCAACTGATATATTTATGGTTACCACCTTTTAATAAAGAAACTCGAGATAGGTGGGCAACTACTTTCACAAACAATTAAAAGTTAATTAAATCCATTTTACAAATGCAATTTTCCACATTCCAAAAAAATCTAGATAACTGGCAAGGTGCTTCATTAATTTTTGGAGTTTTAGAGGAAGAAATTGCAAGCCAACTTGAAAACATAAAATTTGTTATTGACCCAAAATTATTACTAAAAAAAGTTACTCAAAAAAAATTTAAAGGAGAAAAAGGAAAAACTTTAAGCTTTGAATTTTTAGATCAAAAATTAGAAACTTTAATCATAGTTGGTCTTGGCAAATCGAAAGACCTAAAAAAAAGTGATATAGAAAAATTAGCTACAACAGAAGCGGGTTTTGCTGGTGAGTATACGGGTATGTTTCCAGCAGATGAAGGCACTATAGATAAAAAACTTGCTAGCGCTCGTTTTGATTTAGATGATGAAACAACAAAATATCGTAAACAAAAAATAGAAGAAAGTAAACAAAAGTTTCAAGGAAGCGTAGATATAGAACTACAAGAACAAAAATTAAAAGATCCAAAATTAAGTGATCTTGAGGCTCACGAGCTTTTGTATAAAGCAAAAGCTTACAACTTGCAACAATTATGGGTTGCGGGTAATACAGAAACAATTAATTTAAAGTTTAGTATTAATGAAGATCGAGATCTATACAACAAGCTTATTGAGCAAGGTTTTGATATAAAAAAAGATGATGAATCAAGCGTTGTTAATGTTGACGTGCCTATTAA
>LUMN01000196.1_pt1 | contig 12785 bp, 9 predicted proteins | sample 729991 | NCBI WGS metagenome assembly LUMN01 (sample SAMN03860262, study PRJNA289734) | marine metagenome | biome: seawater column; feature: ocean; material: water; isolation source: Red Sea water column Station 22 - depth 25m | place: Saudi Arabia: Red Sea | collected 2011-10-15 | depth 25 m
GAGTTATATCTGTATGCAAAATAATATGACTGAGACCCACTTGGTAAAGCTGCGGCCATAGTAACAATAATTACCAAGAGACTATCAAGCTCTAATATAAATTGTGCTAAACAAAATGCAATTATAGGGTGAATAAAATTTTTTAAGATAGTTAATAGTATTGCGCCATAAATATTTTCTCTAATTTTAAAATTTCCTAATGCAAGACCTAAAGAAATAAGAACCATTGGAAGAGCAAGGTTTACAAAAATATCTAAAGGCTGCTTCATAATAGATGGAACAATAAGATTAGAGTAATTAAGAATGATACCAATTATCATTCCAAAAAGTACAATATTTTTAATTATACCTAATAATATTTGATAAAAAATTTCGACAATGCTTTTTTGTCTATTTCTATAAACTTCTATTATAATAACAGTATAGCTAAAATGAACAATACCATGAAAAAAAACTAATATCATATAAGGAATTGTATTTATTGGACCCAAAACTGCATACATAAGAGGTATTCCCATTGCTACTGTGTTACCAAAACAAGCAGCTAATCCAAAAAGTGCAGAGTCATCTGTTTTAAAATTTAAAAATTGTTTGCTAATTAAAAATCCAGTCATGGATATAAAAATTCCTGAAGCAAAAAATGAGATGATCAGACCAATAGAATTAATTTGAGGAAATGAGACTTGCCAAAAATATATAATTAAAGCTAAAGGTAAAAGAACGTTGAAACCTGTAAAATCAAAATAATCAATATATTTTTTTGGAAGTATTTGTAATTTATTTACAAAAAATCCAAAAAGGATATATCCAAACACACTGCTAACTATATTAAATAAGTCAATCATTTAAATCAAAAAAATTATTTAAAAATTGAATGACGCTTTCTTCAACTATATTATTTTCATTTGAGTTTGAATTTTGAAAAAATTTTGAATTTTCATCAAAACTTATATTAGGATTATTTAAGTTTCCTTTTATCAAAGTAGTTAAATATATTTCATTATTTTGAGATAAGTTTAAAATAATATCTATAAAATTATTACTGTAATTGTATTCTCCTTTTATAAGAATTCTGTTGTTTTTATTACTAATTTCTATTTTGCTAGTTTCTAAAATATTCTTATTTTTATTTATTTCGCCTTTAAAATTAGAACTTTCATTACCAAAAGCATTTATTAATTCAGAAAATGCAAATTTTTGATTGTTTTGATTTTCTAATTTTTCAAAGAATAATTTTAAAAATGAAATAAGAAATTTTTCTTCATTAGTTGTTTCTAAAGTTATTTTTCCATTAATTTTATAAATTGAGTCAAATAAATTTTCTAAATTATCACTATATTTAAGATAATTTTCAATATAATTTACTTTTCCATTAATATTTACTTCACTAAAATTAATATTCTTAATATTCAAATTATCAATGAGAATACTTAAATTTCCTGAAACTTGAAATAAAGGCTGAGAAATATCAATTCTAATATTATCAAAGTATAAATTATTTTTGTAATCTTTAATTTCTAAGTTTGTGTTAAGCTTTACAATTGGAAAAATATTGTATATTTTTGTAAAATTATTTTCAGGATCATGCAATGGATTAAATTGAACAGACATAACATATTTATTTTTAGCAACTTCAACCTCAAAATTGCTGCCATTTAATTTTTTTAAATCTATTTCTGAATCTATATATCCAAAAACCATATTTTTATTATAACAAAATGAATAATTGCTAGAAGTTGTTTCTCCCACAATTTTATTTTTATAATAAATAGGCTCATCATGTAATAAGAGAGGATTTCCTGGCGTAGATTTTTCTAAAACAAAATTTGTTAGTTGTTTCTTTTTAATTCTATTTTTTATTTTTAAAGCTTCTTTACCTATAAAATCTGTTTTTTTATTCTCATGATATCTAGTGCATGGGCACCAGCATGTGAAAGGTTATATTTTTCTCCAACTTTAACTAACTCTAAATAAATTTCTCTAGATATATTTATAGGAACATAAATTTCCCAACCAAGTTCACCAACAAAAGATAATCTTTGGAAGATTAATTTATTATTTTTCAATGATATTTCTTTAGCAGTTCCAAATTTAAACTTGTCGTTTGAAAAATGTTCTCCAAATATTTCTGTTAGAATTTCTCTACTTTTAGGACCAAAAATACCAAAGCAAGCTAAACTTTCAGTGATATCAATTAAAGTTGTGTTTTTACTTAAATTTTCTGAAATATGTTTTTTATCATGTTCTCTCACAGATGAACCCGTTACAATACGAAAAGAATTAGTATCAATACAAGTAACTGTTAAATCGGCAACAATGCCACCATTTGAATTAAGCATTTGTGTGTAAGTTGTATGACCGGGATAATTTTTAATATTATTACAGCATAATCGTTGAAGATCGTTGAAGGCAGTGTCTCCCTTAATTTCAAATTTTGCAAAGGCACTTAAGTCAAATAAACCAGCGTTTTTTCTTGTGTTTATTGTTTCATACTTTGCTGCATCATACCAATTTTGATAGCCATAACTATACTCATATTCTGGTTTCTTACCATTTAGAGCATACCACATTGGTCTTTCAAAACCGGCCACTTGACCAAAGCATGCCCCTTCTTTTTTCAAATCATTATGAAAAGGAAGTAGTTTAATATTTCTCGAAGATTTATGTTGTTTGTAAGGCCAGTGCATTGCATATAAATCTCCTAATGACTCAGTAACTCTTTCAGTTATAAATTTTGTCTCAGAGTGAAATTTTTCAAATCTTGAAATATCTAAGGAGTAAAGATCATCATTAACCTCACCGTTCATCATCCATTCTGCAGTTACCTTACCTGCACCACCAGCACTCTGAATACCAATACTATTAAATCCACAACAAACATAAAAGTTTTTTATTTCTGGTGTTTCTCCTAAAAGATAATTTGTATCTGGAGTAAAAGCTTCAGGACCGTTAAAGAATTTTCTTATACCTACATTTTCAAGGGCTGGTATTCTTTTCATAGCATTTTTTAAATGCGGTTCAAAATGATCAAAATCTTCAGGTAGTTCTCCAAAAGAAAAATCATTGGGCACTTTATACGTATCAGTAAATGCAGGTTTAGCTTTAGGCTCAAAAATTCCTACTAAAATTTTTCCAGCATCCTCTTTTAGATATAAGCAATTATTGTAATCTCTAAGAACTGGAAGTGATTTAGAAATTTCTTTTAATGGCTCACTTAATATATAGAAGTGTTCATTTGGATATAGCGGTATACTAACGTTAATATCATTTGCTATCTGCCTAGACCACATTCCAGATGCTAGAACAATATACTCACATTTAATTTTTCCATGTTTTGTATCTACACCTTCTATTGATCCATTTTTAGTAAGGATTTTATTTACAGAACAATGTTCAAATATTTGAGCACCATACATTTTTGCCGATTTAGCAAGAACATTTGTTATACCAACAGGATCTGCTTGACCATCTTTTGGAATAAATATTCCACCAACAACATCATCAGTATTTATAAGAGAATAAATATCCTTAATCTGATTTTTTTCTAATTCATTAACTTCTATATTAAATCTTTGAGCAAAAGTAGCTTGCCTTTTTAATTCTTCTAATCGATCATTAGTTGTTGCAATAGTTAAAGAGCCGTTTTGCTTTAAACCTGTTGCTAATCCTGTTTCTTTTTCCAGGTCTTTATATAAATTTAACGAATAATTTCTAAGTTTTGTAATGGTTGCTGATGCACCAATCTGACCAATCAGTCCTGCTGCATGCCAAGTAGTTCCAGAAGTTAATTGATCTCTTTCTAGCAAGATCACATCTTTCCATCCAAATTTTGCTAAATGATAAGCTACAGAACATCCAGCTATACCACCGCCTATTACAACTACTTTTGCAGAAGTAGGAATTTTATTACTCATTTGTAATATTATAGATAAAGATTTTCAGTATGAGTTTCAAAATAAAAATCTAGATCTTCTATATTTATTTCATCTATTTTTGATGGTTCCCAAATAGGATTATGATCTTTTGAAATTAGCACAGAATTTACACCATTATCAAAGTCACTACGGTATACTATTTTTTGACTTAATTGAAATTCAGTTTCTAAACATTCTTTTAACGATTTACCTTTTGCATCATCTATAAGTTTAGTGCTTATCGCAAGACTCATTGGACATTTAACTAAAAGAATATCTAAAATTTTTTTTGAAAACTCTGAGTTATGACTTTTTAAATTTGTTATGATTGTTTGAATATTTCCATTGAATAGTTCATTTATTAAATTCATATTTTTAATTAGATATGTATCATTCTTTACTTCAAAATTATCGTGTGAAATTTCTCCTCTTGTAATAAATTTTTCTTTAACATCTTCTATTTTATTACTTTTAAAGTAGTGAGTTGCTAATCCGAAAAAAATTAATTCATTTAACCCTAAAACCTCACCCGTTAAACCAATATACTTACCAATGTTACCTGGAAGATTTGATAAAAAATAACTTCCGCCAACATCTGGAAAAAAGCCAATTGCAGATTCTGGCATTGCAAATTTTGAATTGTCTGTTGCCAATCTGTGATCACCATAGATTGATAAACCAACCCCGCCTCCCATCACTACACCATTCCAAACTGAAAGAAATTCTTTACTAAATTGGCTTATTAAATAATTAAGTTTATACTCAATTTTAAAAAAATCATGTTTTAAAGAGTTTTCTTTTCCAGCAAGAACAAGAGATTTTACATCACCTCCTGCACAAAAATGTTTACCTTCTCCAACTAACAATACTCTTAAGATATTATCTTTTTCTTCCCATTCTAATAATTTGTCATGGAATTTTTTTGCCATTTCTAAATTGAGAGCATTTAAAGCTTTAGGACGATTTAGTTTAATGATTCCAGTTTGGTTAGTTTCTGAAAATACAATATCCATTAATTCTTTTTAAACTGCAAAACTTTATTAGAAAGACCCACTTCTTTTGCCTTTAATCTATTAATTTCATCTCGTAATCTTGCTGCATCTTCAAATTCAAGTTTTGAAGCAAATTCATTCATTTTTTTCTCTAAATTTTTAATATGTTTATTAAGATCCTTACCAACTAATTCTTTAGCATTATCAATTTCAACTGTAACATGATCTTGTTCAGCTGTGTTCTCAATTATTTCTTGAATATTCTTTTTAATACTGATTGGCGTAATTTTATTTATTTTGTTATATTCTAGTTGTTTTGTTCGTCTTCTATCTGTCTCTTCGATTGCTTCTTTCATACTAGTGGTAATGTTATCAGCATACATTAAGACTTTACTCTCAACATTTCTTGCAGCCCTACCAATAGTCTGAATTAAACTAGTTCTAGAACGAAGGTAACCTTCCTTATCAGCATCTAATATAGCCATTAAAGCACATTCAGGAATATCTAAACCTTCTCTAAGAAGATTTATTCCTACTAAAACATTAAAAACTCCTAGTCTTAGATCTCTAATAATTTCTATTCTTTCTAATGTATCGATATCAGAGTGAAGATACCTTACCTTTAATCCTTCTTCATTGATATATTCAGTAAGATCTTCGGCCATTTTTTTTGTAAGTGTTGTGATTAGAACACGATGACCTTTATCTATAGTCTTTTTACATTCATCAATTAAGTTATCAATTTGATGTTTAGTTGGCCTTATCTCAATAGGTGGATCAATTAAACCTGTTGGTCTAATTACTTGTTCAACAAAGGTACCACCTGTCTTTTCAAGTTCATAATCTCCTGGTGTTGCACTTACAAATATAGTTTGTGGACGCATTGCATCCCATTCTTCTCTTTTTAAAGGTCTGTTATCAACACAACTTGGTAGTCTAAAACCATATTGAGCTAAAGTTGATTTTCTAGAAAAATCACCTTTGTACATTCCTGCTATTTGACCACATGTCTGATGGCTTTCATCTATAAACAATAAAGAGTCTTCTGGAATATATTCATAAAGTGTAGGAGGAGGCTCTCCCGGCTGTCTTCCTGACAAATATCTAGAATAATTTTCAATACCACTACAACTTCCAGTAGTTTCCATCATTTCTAAGTCAAATGTAGTTCTCTCATCCAACCTTTGTCTTTCTAAGTATTTTTTTTCTTTTTCAAAAATCTCTAATTGTTTTTTTAGATCATTTTTAATCATCGTAATTGCTTTTTTTATTGTTGGCTTTGGGGTTACATAATGAGAGTTTGCAAAGATTCTTATTTGTTCAAGTTCTCCGAGCTTCTCTCCAGTAAGTGGGTCCACTTGTGTTATACTCTCTATATCATCTCCAAACATAGATATTTTCCAAGAAATATCTTCATAGTGAGAAGGGAAAATTTCTAAAATATCTCCCTTAGCTCTAAAGCTACCTCTTCTAAAGTCCATGTCACGACGTTTGTATAAAAGTTCTACCAACTTTCTGATAATTATCTCTCTACTTATTGATTGATTTTTATCTAAAGTAAAAGACATTGAAGAATAAGCATCAACTGATCCAATACCATAAATACAAGAAACTGATGCTACTATGATTGTATCTCTTCTTTCCACTAAAGATCTAGTAGCTGAATGTCTTAGACGATCAATTTGTTCGTTTATTGAAGATTCTTTTTCAATATATGTATCAGTCCTTGGTACATATGCTTCTGGTGTGTAATAATCATAATAACTGACAAAATATTCAACAGCATTATTTGGAAACAAATTTTTCATTTCGCCATAAAGTTGTGCTGCTAATGTTTTGTTTGGTGCCATTATTAAAGTCGGTTTCTGTACTTTTTCAATTACTTTAGCCATTGTAAAGGTCTTACCTGATCCAGTGACACCTAAAAGAACTTGTTCTTGTTCTCCTTCATTTAGACTTTTAACAATACTTTTAATTGCTTCAGGCTGATCACCACTTGGATTAAAATCACTCACAATTTTAAAAGGTGTTGTGATTTCGGAAGAGAGATGATGTTTTTTTTCTGCTTTATTCATTAATTCTAATATAATCATTTAGATAATTGTACTTTTCTAAAAAACTACCATCTGTTGTTATTGTTCCATTTAATATTCTTCCATCATCTTCTTTTAATAAAAAAGGAAGAACTTCGTTGATAATACCTTCACTAAATTCTGTACTTGAATCACGTGGTAATTCAGATGGTAAATTATCAACTGCCATAACAGCAATTCCATCATTATTTTCATCTATTTCTTTTAAAGTATATCTTTCAATCCAATAATTTGGCTCCTCAATTGTTGTTGATCGTATTGTAGTTGGAACAGAGCCATTAATATCACAAGTAATATCGCCAACAATTTTTAGATTTTGTAAATCTTTTAAGTCTTCATTCTCAAATATTTTTGGAGAAGATGGGTCCCAGTAATGTGCACTTATAAGTATATCAGTTTCTTTTAAATATTGTAATGCAGAACTAGAATAATCTTGAGGATTATCAATAAAATGTTCAAGGTTAAAGTTGGTGGAAGAATTATTTGTAACATAATCTTTAGTTTCCAAATTACAAAAAATAGGTTGATCAAATTTTTTTTCCAAAAAGTCTTTTTTTGATACTGCTTTAATGTTTGTTAGATTTAAAAGTTCAATTACTCCTTTTGCAACTCTACCATCACCAGTAACTAGAATTTTAGTTTTAGGAAAATATAAATTTTTTAAATTTAATACTAATCTTTCATAATCATTAATTTTATAGGCACTAGCAAGAGATTGTTTTCCAAGCACTTTAAGCAATAAATTTAAGGTATTATAACAACCAACAATACCTGCAAATCTTCCAAAACCTAAACATCTTGTACCATTTTTACCTCTGATATTTTCATAATCAATCAATGTAATTTTTTTATTTAAAATTGATAAGAGTAGGTCTTTCTTATGTTTTTCAATATTTTTTTGTTGTTTATTAATTTTAAAAGTGTGAGAAAAAAAAAGATATGTCCTATTATTAATTAAAATATTTGGATCAATTTCTTTAACTCCGAATATGATTGAGCATTCATTTAAATTTTCATTAATTTTAGCACCACATAATTCATATTCTTCATCAGAAAAACATCTACTATTTGATGGCTGAATAATGAAATTAATATTCGGATTGCTTTCTTTGTATTTTTTAATATGCTCTGGGACTAGAGGAGTTCTATTTTCATCATTTCTAGACTCTCTAATAATACCAATATTGGTTAATTGCTTATCCATTCTCTTGTTGGATATTAATTTTATAATCTTTTAAAATTTTAAAAAAATACATTATGTCTTCTGTTTTATGTGGTGCAGTTTTAACACCAGACTCAATTTTATTATCCATAATTAGATCAATCGCAGCTGATAAAGTAATCGATACAAGTTTGCCCATTGCAGTATTTTCACCACTTCCTTTTTCATCTAGAAAATAAGAACTATCAAAAATTTTATTATCATTTTCAAAAGCTTTAAGTTTTACAGAAAGTACAACGCGATCTTCTTCCTCAGGTAAATATTTATTATCTTTTAATAATTCTTCACTTTTTTCATTGATTTCAGCTTCTATATTATCTGATCTATTTTCAAGCATTGAAAAAATATCTTGCCATGCCTCTTTCCAACCATCAAGTCGCAAAGTTCCTCTTACGAACTCTTTGACTTTCCATTTCTCATCAAACAAGTATTCACTTACATATGGTGTTGAATCTCTGTTTGGATAAGCTTCAAAATTTTCACCAGATATTGAATAAGAACTAATAGATTTGTAAGGAGTTACAGTATTTATTTTACCTTTTGTTATATATTTTGCATCATTGTTTAAGGCTTTGATTACTCCAGCTGGAGACCAACTAAATTTATATTTGAAATCATTTGGAATTGCTGGAAAACCCCCACAATATGATTCATAAACCACTTCTGTTTTTTCAGTCGAGATTTTTTTAAGATCACTGACAAGTAAATGAGAAAAAAAATGATCGATACCTGGGTCTAAACCGACCTCATTGATAAATACTAAATTTTCTTTTTTTACATCTGAATTTAGCATATTTATTTCAGGATTAAGGTAACTAGTAGATGCAAAATGACATTTATGTTTTAAACAAAGTTTAGCTATTTCTAAATGTTTGTTTGCTGGCAGTTGAGAAATAACAATATCACCTGGATTTGTTTCGTTAAATAATAAATCAACATCAAACTGTTTTGCGTTCACATTGTTTTTATCTACATGGTCAATACTCTTTATAGCCTTATCTAATGTTCTATTCCATACTGTAAAATTATCTAAATTTTTAGCTAATCTTCTAATTCCTGGTATAGAAGAAAGTCCAGTTCCTATCCAATGTACATGTTTCATAGTCTTATTTACTTTTATATTAAATTGTTTACTACATTAATGAAACTTAAAATACGGAAATTTATTTGACTTCAATAGTATTTATTTTTTTATTAACAGGTCTAGTCTCTGGTTTTATTGCAGGATTATTAGGAGTTGGAGGTGGAATAATAATTGTACCTGTAACTTACTTTATTTTACTTAATCTTGGTTACAGCTCTGAAATTGTCATGCATGTTGCTGTAGCATCTTCTCTTGGTGTAATTTGTTTTACTTCAATTTCTTCTATAAGATCCCATGTTAAGCTTAAAAATACAAATTTGATAATTGTAAAAAAATGGGCAATAGGAATAATAATAGGATCAATTGTAGGTTCACTTGCAGCAAGTGCTATTTCAGGACAGAGTTTAGTAATTCTTTTTGTAATACTAGCATTTTTGATTTCATTAAATATGCTATTTCAGCAAAGCCCAATAATTGTAAGTAACGATATACCATCGTCTAATATAATTAATTTTTTAATAAGCTCTTCTATTGGTTTTTTATCTGCAACAATTGGTATAGGTGGTGGAAGTTTTAGTGTTCCAACTTTAACAATGTTTTCAAAAAAGATTCATGAAGCAGTTGGAACCTCTGCTGTTTTTGGTTTTTTAATTGCTTTTCCAGGAACACTTACATTTATGTATACTGGGTCAAATATAAATGAACTTCCCATTTATTCTCTTGGTTACGTAAATATTATAATAGTTTTTTTTATATCGATAACTAGTATATTTACTGCTGGAATTGGTGCAAAAGTTTCATCAAATATAGATAAGTTAGTATTAAGAAAGATTTTTGCTATTTTTTTGTTGTTAACTTGTGCTAGTCTAATTATTGAACATTTTATAATTTAAATGAATTTTGTTGCAGATAGACTAAGTAAAATAAAACCTTCAATGACTGTAGGTATAAATGTCAAAGCCAAGGCTTTGAAGGACGAAGGTAAAGATGTAATTGTTCTTGCAGCAGGTGAGCCAGATTTTAACACACCAAAAAATATAAGAGATGCTGCTAGTAAAGCGATGGAAGAGGGTAAAACAAAATATGTACCAGGTAAAGGTACACCAGAATTACAAAAAGCAATTCAGAAAAAATTTAGAGAAGATAATAATATTGATTATCAATTAGATGAAATCATATGCGGTGTCGGAGGCAAACACATTATCTATAATGCTATGATGGCAACAATTAATCCAGGAGATGAGGTCATTATAACAGCTCCTTTTTGGGTTAGTTATCCAGATATTGTTTTATTAGCAGAAGGTAAGCCCGTGATAGTTAAGTGTCCTCAATCACAAAATTTTAAGATTACACCAGAACAACTAGAAAAAAATATAAACTCTAAAACAAAATGGTTAATGTTAAATAGTCCTAGTAATCCGACTGGCTCAGTTTATTCAAAAAAAGAGTTAGAAGACTTAGCACTTATCTTAAAAAAATATCCTAATGTTCTTATAATGTGTGATGATATATATGAAAAAATTGTTTACGATGGCATAGAATTTCATACTCTTGCTTCTATTGAACCTTCACTGAAAGACAGATGTTTGACACTTAATGGTGTTTCAAAATCATATTGCATGACAGGATGGAGACTTGGATATTGTGGAGCTCCAAAAGAGATTATTGCTGCTATGAACAAAATACAATCACAAAGCACAACATCAACTTCTTCAATTACAATGGCTGCTGCAGTTGAAGCAATAAGTGGTCCGCAGGATTTTATAAACGAGCATAATAAAAAATTTTTGATACGTAGAGATTTAGTATTGAATAAATTAAATGATATTGATGGAATTACATGTCAAAAACCAGAAGGAGCTTTTTACGTTTATCCAAATTGCGAAGGTATAATTGGAAAAAAGACACCAAATGGAAAACATATCTCCAATGATGAAGATTTCATGACATACCTTTTAGAAGATCAAGGTGTAGCAGGAGTGCATGGTGCAGCATTTGGATTATCTCCTTATTTTAGATTATCTTATGCAACTAGTGATGCAATTCTGGAAGATGCCTGCAACAGAATAAAAGAAGCTTGTAATAAGCTTACTTAAGATCTTTATCAGCAATTATTTCAGCTAATCTAAGCAGATTAGTAGTACCAGCACTTCCAAATGGAACACCAGCTGAGATAACTACATTATCTCCTGGTTTTACTAATTTTTTATTTTTTGCAATTGAACATGCAATATTAACCATATCTTGTGCATTTTGAGCATCTTCTTGAGTATGACAGGAGTTTACACCCCAGTATAATTGCATTTTTCTTGTAGTATTAATATTTGGAGATAAACCAACAATTTGAACTGGTGCTCTTTCCCTAGCCATTCTAGTCGTTGTTCTTCCACTTACAGAAAATGTAATTATTGCTTTTGCATCTGATTTTTTTGCAATTGAGTAAGCTGCTAAAGTTATTGCATCTGTATTATCAACATCATCAACATTTTCTTGTATAATTCGTAAGTCGTAATTATTTTTATCATTTTCAACATTTTCTATTATTTTATTCATAGTTCTTACTACTTCTATTGGATGTGCTCCAACAGCAGACTCACCAGATAACATTACAGCATCTGTTCCGTCGTAAATAGCATTAGCAACATCAGATGCTTCAGCTCTCGTTGGCACAAGATTTTCAATCATACTTTCAAGCATTTGTGTAGCAACGACAACTGGTTTTCCAAAGTGCCTACATCTTTTTATAATATTTTTTTGAACTATAGGAACTTGTTCTGTTGGCATTTCAACACCCAAATCACCTCTGGCTATCATAATACCATCTGCAGCATTTATAATTTCATTAATATTTTTTACTGCTGAAGGCTTTTCAATTTTTGCCGAAAGAAAGTGCAACCCAATCAACTCCCATATCTAATGCCTTCATAAGATCAGATTTATCTTTTTTGGTAAGGGCGTCTATAGGAAGAATTACATCAGGTATATTTACACCTTTGTTATTTGAGATTTCAGCATCATTTAAAACTTCTGTAATTAAACTATCTTTTTTTTGTTCAACAATTTGTAATCTTATTCTTCCATCATTTACTAATAAAATAGAATTAGGTGTTAAAAAATCATATATTTCTTCATGGGGAAAGTTAACCCTATTATTATCTCCAGGCTCACTTGAAAGATCTAATACAAAACTTTGACCTTTGACTAAATTTTCTTTTGTATTCTTAAATGTACCCACTCTTAACTTGGGTCCTTGTAAGTCAGCTAATATGCATGATGCATGATTATGTTTTTCTTCAAGAGATCTAATAGTTTCATAATTTTTTCTATGAGTTTCTAAATCACCATGTGAAAAATTTAATCTAAAAACATCACATCCAGCCACAAATAAATCTTCTATTATTTTTTTATCTGATGATGCAGGTCCTAATGTAGCTAAAATTTTAGCTTTTCTGTTACGTTTCATTAATTATTATATATATA
>LUMN01000136.1_pt1 | contig 12726 bp, 9 predicted proteins | sample 729991 | NCBI WGS metagenome assembly LUMN01 (sample SAMN03860262, study PRJNA289734) | marine metagenome | biome: seawater column; feature: ocean; material: water; isolation source: Red Sea water column Station 22 - depth 25m | place: Saudi Arabia: Red Sea | collected 2011-10-15 | depth 25 m
TTTCATCTGTAGAGTATGCATTTATGAAGTTTTTTAATTTATTTCTTACTTCTTCATACTTAGCAGTGGTTTCAGAAGACAACACATATGTGCCTCTATGAACGTTTGCATTCATGTTTGTATAAACATTTGTCATTTCATTGATTACTGAATTTGGTTTTTGTGAAGTTGCACCAGAGTCTAGATAAGTGAGCCTTTTTCCATTTATTTCTCTATCGAATATTGGAAAATCTTTTTTTAAATCACTTACTTTTATCATAAGTATGACTCGTACCCCTCTTTTTCAAGTTTTTCAGACAACTCTACACCACCAGATTCAACAATTGCTCCATCAACAAAAACATGTACAAAGTCAGGTTTTATATATTCCAAAAGCCTCTGATAGTGTGTTACGACTAAATATCCTTTATCATCAGTTTTCAATTTACTTACACCTTCACCAACAACTTTTAATCCGTCTACATCCAATCCTGAATCAGTTTCATCTAAAACTGCAAGCTTAGGATTCAACACTGCTAGTTGAAGAATTTCATTCCTTTTTCTTTCTCCACCTGAAAAACCTTCATTTAAGTATCTATCGGCGAAATCTGCAGACAAGCCTAACTGTTCCATAGCTTCGGCAACTTTCAATCTAAGCTCAAGTGTCGTATACTCAGTTTCTTCAATATTAGTTAGTGCAGTTTTGAGCATATTTACTATTGTGACTCCTGGAATTGATTCCGGATATTGAAATGCAAGAAACATTCCTAATTTTGCTCTGTTATCTACTGGTTCTTCAGTGATATCCTCTCCTTCAAATATTACAGATCCTTCAGTAACCTCATAAACTGGATTACCCATAACTACATTTGCTAAGGTAGATTTGCCAGAACCATTCGGCCCCATAATTGCATGTACTTCACCAGGATTAATCTTTAAGTCAACACCCTTCAAAATTTCAGTACCATCAACTTCTGCGTGTAAATTTTTAATTTCTAACATAAGTTCTATGTTAATTATGATTTGAAACAACTTAAATATGATTAGCGAAATAAAAAATAAAAATTACAATTAGATAATGCAATTTACATTAAGTGAACTTCAAAACGAAATTAAAGAAAATTCAAATAAACTTTTAAAAGAAAATATAGACCTTCTTGAAACAATCCAGAAAGTTGATGAAAACTGCAGAATCGATAAAAAAGTTTGGGATCTAGTTATCGAGCAAGGTTGGTTGGCCTTAGATGTTCCTGAGGAAGATGGTGGCCTTGGTTTTTCTAATACTGACACAGCTATACTTTCTGAGGTTCTAGGTTACTATATGCCAATAATTCCAATATTTAGCTCAGGTGTAGTTTTCAAACACATATTAATGAATTCAAAAAAGGAAAAAAAAGACGAGTTATTACCTGAAATTATAAGTGGTGAAAAAATTGGTACATTTGCTGTATATGAAAGTGATAAATATGAAATTAATCAAGACACCTTAAACACACAGCTAACTACTACAGATTCAGGTTATATTCTCAGTGGAAATAAAAAATATGTTATGTTTGGAGATGTTTCTGATTACATTGCTGTTTTAGCAAAACATGAAGATGGATATAAATTTGTTTTAGTTTCTTCTGACTCTGACGGAGTAACAATTAAAGAAACCACTTCTCTTGATCAAACACGACCAATGTGTGAAGTTGAAATGTCTGATGTTGCATTAGATAGTGATGCAGTTTTAATTGAATTAGATGCTGAGTTATCTGAATGGAATAAAGTTAAAAATATTGCACTTGGCTACTTAGCGATGGAGCAAGTAGGTGCATCTCAGGCATGTCTAGATATGTCTACCCAGTATGCGAAGGAGAGGATACAATTTGGAAGACCAATTGGTTCTTTTCAAGCAATTCAACATATATGTGCCAATATGCTTATGCAATTGGAAAGTGCAAAATCTGTAGCTTATAGTGCAGTTAGAGTTGATTATTCAGACGATATAGAGACTGAAATGAGTTCAATGCTTGCCAAATCATATTGTTCTGAAGTTTTTAATAAAATTGCTGGTGACAATATTCAAGTTCATGGTGGTATTGGATTTACCTGGGAACATCCAGCACATTTATATTTTAAAAAAGCTAAGTCAGATTCACTCTTATTAGGAACTCCTAAATTAGCAAGAGACAAAATAGCAGAACTACTTAACCTCTAAATTGAAAAGATTAGATAGATTCGAAAATTCTAGATTTGTCGGATATAGAAAAAATATGAAAGTTTACGATTGTGACAACGAAGAACAATTTGAGAAATTAACGACTTTGACTAATAAAGTTGACTACATCAAATTAAATCTTATTCAGTCATTTTCACCAGATAATATTGATGAAGCAAAAAATAGAGGTTTTAAACCTGCCTAATTTTCTCCCAGTAATTTATGTCTGAATTTAAGACGTGTTTAATTAAACCTTTGTTTTCTAAATAAATTAAATGAGCCATAGTTTCTTGAAATGCAAGCCTTAGGTTTAGTTCATCAAGTTTCCTTGGAAAAAGTAAATTTACAATCTCCCAGCCGGAAAATTTTGAGTTCCCGATGAGATTGATGATTTTATCAGATCTTTTTTTGTGATGAAGTTGCATTTGTTCAATACGTGAATAAGGTTTTTCAATTAAAGCTCCATGACCAGGAGCAATTAATTTTTGTTCTAGGTTGTAAACCTTATCAAGTGATGAGGTGTATTTTTCTAACATATCATCTTCAGCATCTTCTAAAGGAATGAATGGAGTTATTTTTGGAAGGATATGATCACCAGAAAATAATATTTGAGATGGATTATCAAGAATTGAGATTTCTGTTCTATCGTGACCAGGGGTAAATATAATTTCAATATTTCTATTTACATTTTTTATATTTCCTTCTTCAAGTAAAACGTCTGGTTTTGATATTTTTCCTGCATAAATTGGGGTTTCTATTTGGTCAATATCATCTAAGAAACTTTTAGGGGCACCTTCTTTTTTTGCATATTCTTTAAGTTTTTTAAACCTAATTGACCAGTCGTTATAACCTTCTATAAATTCCACCGAATTTTTATATAACGCAAATGGTATATCTTTTTCTCTAAGTGTTGAAGATAAACCTATATGGTCAGAGTGCATATGTGTACCAATTAATAGTTTTATATTTTCATATGACAAACCAAATGACTTCATTTTGGTTTCTAGTAATTCTTGATATTCGCTTCCATTAACTCCACAATCAATCATTACATACCCATCTTTTTCTTCAATGAAATAAACATTTACAAAACCAGGAGAGCTCCACGGAAGCTCCATTGGGATATGTATTATGCCGTGTTGTAGATTAAAGTTTTTCAATTCTAAAAAGTTAATAGCCAAGCACCAAATGCCGCAAGTATCAATAAACCTGTCAAAAGAGAAGCAATTATTAAATGTCTTGTCTGCATAGTTACATTCTACTTAAATATAAAACAATCCTAATTTTGAACTTTGTTCAAACTTTAGTAAATTTAAGTGTGACGATAACTATTATCATTTTTCTTGGGAACCCCTTGTAAAAGTGTAGTTATTATCTCGATTGGATAGAGACCCTATCTGGAAAGAGGTAATTTGAAAAAATTGACCATCATTGGCGGAGGGCCGGCAGGATATGCTGCTGCACTTTACGCAAGCAATTTTGATTTAGAAACCACCCTTATTGAATCAGACACTCTCGGCGGAACTTGTTTAAACAGAGGTTGTATACCAGCAAAATACTGGCTACATGTTGCTGAACTAAATCACGAAATTGAAACCTCAAGTGAATTTGGAATAGATGTTAATGAGAAATCTATTAACTGGGCTAAAACAGCTGAAAAAAGATATGAAATTGTCAATAAGCTTGTTGGTGGAATTGGCATGTTACTTAACTCAAAAAAAGTAAATGTAATTGAAGGCTGGGGCTCAATAAAAGACAAAAATAATGTCCTTGTTAAAAAAGCCGATGGTGAAGAAATAGTAATAGAATCAGATTTTATACTTCTTGCAACTGGTTCAAAACCTAGATCTCTACCAAGTATTGAAATTGATAATGAGTTTACTATCACTTCAGACACAGCATTGAATTGGGAGAAACCACCAAAGAAAGTCTGTGTCATAGGAGCAGGTGCTATTGGTTGCGAATTTGCAAGCCTCTTAAATGATTTAGATTCTGATGTTGTAGTTGTTGAGCTAGCCAGTGAAATATTACCTGGCTTAGATAAAAGAACATCTGGTGAATTAAGAAAACAACTATCTAAAAGAGGAGTAAATTTTAAATTAGGCACATCTGTTGAATCAATTACTGATAAAAAAGTTAGCTTTTCTGACGGAGAAAGTGATAACTTTGATTGTGTTTTAGTTGCTGTAGGAAGAGAGCCACTAACCCAAAACATTGGACTTGAAGAAGTGGGTATAAAAGTTAATAAAGGATTTGTGCAAACTAACCTAGAAACTTTACAAACTGAGATAGAAAATATTTATGCACTTGGTGATATTGTTGAGGGCACTCCACAATTGGCACACGTTGCTTTTGCAGAAGCTGTAAGTTCTATAACTCATATTGCGACAGGTGAGAATAAGGCGGTTAATTACAACGCTATACCTTATGTTGTTTACACAAGGCCAGAGCTTGCAGAAGTAGGTGTAAACTCTGAAAAAGCAAAAGAGCTTGGAATGAAAATTAATCAATCCCAACATGGCTTTGCTGGTATAGGTAGAGCTATGATTCAAAATCAAAATCAGGGATTAGTAAAGGTTTACTCAGAAGAAAACGGTCCTATAGTAGGAGCAAGTGTATGTGGACCAGCAGCTGGTGAAATGATACATGAATTAATGTATATGGTTGGCTGGGAAGCGCTTCCAGATGAAGCATCAGAATTTATACATGCACATCCAACTTTGAGTGAAGCAATTGGCGAATCATTAATGAGTTTAAGTGGTAGGGGGTTACATTAATATGCAAATTGAAAAAATAACTAGGCAAGGCTATTCAGCAACACTTTCAAAAGAAGTTTTGTGGGATATCTACAAATCTATGAAAACACAAAGATTATTAGAGGATAGATTGTTAAAAATGTACAAAGGCGGACAGTTAAGTGGCGCAGTTTATCCGGGAATTGGCCAAGAAGCATGTATGGCGGGTATTGCTGCTGGTATGGATTCAAAAGATATATTTGGCGGAACACACAGAGATCTTGGTGTTCAAATTAAAAAAGGGGTAACTCTTAAGGAAATTGCATTAAATTTCTTTGGAAAAAACGATGGTCCTTCTAAAGGACGAGATGGAAATAGCCACTTTGGTGTTGTTGATAAAGGTACTTTGATGGTTGTTTCTCCGCTCCCTGACTCAGCACCTGTAGCAGTTGGTTGGGCTTTAGCATCTCAACAAAGTGGTTCCGGAGTGGTTGCAGTTGCAAACTGTGGTGAAGGAGCTACGGCAACGGGTACTTGGCACGAAAGTGTAAATATGGCAGCTGTGCTTAATCTACCTATAGTTTTTACAGTTCAAAATAATCAGTTTGCTTACTCATCACCAAACGATACTGAATTCGGTACACCTAATGTAGCTGATAGAGCTGCGGGGTATGGAATTCCAGCAAAGATTATTGATGGAAATGATATATATGAAGTAATAGATGCAATTCATGATTCGTGTGAAGAAGCTAGGAATGGTAACGGACCTTCATTAATTGAATTAGTCACCTTTCGTCATTATGGTCACGCAGGACATGATCCAGCTGAATACGTAAATGATGAAGTAAGAGATTTTTGGATGAAAAGAGATCCCATTGCAAGATTTGAGAATGCATTGTTAGAGGAAGGATTATTCACAACTGAACATTTTGTAAATTTAACAGATGAGTTAGAAACCGAAATAAAAGATACTTTAGATTGGGCAAAAAATCAAGATGATCCTGATCCAAAAAATGAGGAAGCAGATATTTTTGCATTAAGAACTACTCCAAAAATTGAAAATAGTGAAGATAATAAAAAAACAATGAACTACATTGAAGCAATTACTAACGGATTAGATGAGTTGATGGAAAATGATGAAAACGTTTTTATGATGGGTGAAGATATTGGAGTTTTTGAAGGTGCGTTTAAAGCAACAAAAGGTCTTTTTGATAAATATGGACCGTTCAGAGTTATAGATACATCAATTTCAGAGGGCGGATTTACCGGAGCAGCAGTTGGAGCAGCTCTTGCTGGTAAAAAGCCAATAGTTGAGTTACAGTTTTATGATTTTGTATATCCAGCACTTGATCAGATAACAACCGAAGCAGCAAAATATCATTGGAAAGCTGGAAAAGCTGTCCCTATGGTTGTTAGGGGTCCAACAGGAGCAGGTACAAGGTCTGGTCCATTTCACTCAATAAGTCCTGAATCATTGTTAGCTCATCATCCTGGAATTAAGGTAGTTGCTCCATCTAATCCATATGATGCAAAAGGACTTTTGGTAGCTGCTGTGAATGATCCAAACCCAGTTATGTATTTAGAGCATAAAAAACTATACAGAAAACCTGACATAAAAATGGATGTGCCGCTTGGACTATACGAAGTGGAAATTGGTAAGGGAAAAATAGTCAAAGAAGGATCAGACATAACAATTGTTACATGGTCAGGAATGGTATCAGTAGCAGAACAATCTGCTAGAGAATTAGAAAAGGAAGGCATTTCTGTTGAGATTGTTGACATTAGAACAATTGTTCCACTTGATGAAGAAATTATTCTTCAATCTGTTGAAAAAACATCAAATTTGTGCATTTTACAAGAGGATGTTCCTTTCTCATCAGTAGCATCTGAAATTTCATCTATGGTAGCTGAAAAAGGTTTTTGGAACTTAGACAATCCAATTGTTAAAGTTACACCTCCAAATACTCATATTCCTTTTGCTCCTGTGCTTGAGGATGCTTTTATACCGAGTGCTGAAAAAGTCATAAAAGCTATAAAAGAATTACAATAAAACTATGAGTCAAATTGTAACTATGCCCCAATTGGGTGAAACGGTAACTGAAGGAACAATACTTCGCTGGCTAGTTCAAGTTGGTGATGAAGTAAAAGAAGATGATCCTATTTTAGAAATATCAACTGATAAAGTTGACACCGAGGTGCCGTCTCCATTTACTGGTCAAGTAACATCTCTATTAGTTGAAGAAGGTGAGACTGTTGAAGTTGGAGCATCTCTTTTGGAACTTGATGGAGATTCAAGTGGTAGCACTGTTAGCGAAAAAACATCTGACGAAGTAGAAACTGTCAGCGAACCGGTCAAAGAAGTTGTTGAATTGGAAGTTGAAGAAGTCAAATCTACTCCAGTTGTTAAAAGTACTAATTTAAAGTTATCACCTGTTGTTAGAAAATTGGCATCTGAAAACAATGTAGACCTTGAGCAAGTTACAGGTACTGGATCAGGTGGAAGGATTACAAGAAAAGATATTGAGAGTTTTATAACTTCTGGAAGTAAAACTGTTCAAAAACCAAAAGAAGTACCAAGCCAACAAAAAGAGAAGCAAGCACAACCTGCTAATACTTCAAGTGGTGAAATTTCTAGATTAAGAAGAAGAATTGCAGAGAATATGGTTATGTCAAAACAGACTTCTGCTCATGTAATGACTTCTGTCGAAGTTGACTATGAAAATGTTGAAATACTAAGAAGTAAACACAAAAAATCATTTAAAGAAGAGAATGGTTTTTCTTTAACTTATCTTCCTTTTATATCTCTAGCTACAATATATGCCTTAAGAGAGTATCCCGTTGTCAATAGTTCATTTGATCTTGATAAAAATATCCACAGTTTTCACAACAATATTAATTTAGGTATAGCTGTTGACCTTAATCAAGAGGGTTTATTAGTTGGAACTCTTCGAGAAGCAGATTCATTTAGCTTGAAAGGCTTAGCAAGAAAAATATCAGATACATCATCAAAGTTAAGAGAGGGATCTTATGATTTGGATGATGTTTCTGGAAGTACATTTACCATCTCTAACAATGGTTCATTCAATTCATTCTTAACTTCTCCAATAATTAATCAGCCAAACGTAGCAATATTGTCTACTGAGTCAGTTAAAAAAAGACCAGTAGTTATTGAAGCACAGGATGGCACTGATTCTATAGCTATTAGGCATACCGGAATGTTAAGTTTGACCTGGGATCACAGAGCTTTTGACGGATCGGTTGCATTATTATTCTTAAATTCCATAAGAGAGAAATTAGAAAACTCTGACTGGTCACAGGAATTAAACTAGTTTGAGAAAATTAAATATAAGGTGGCTTGGTAAACTTCCATATTCTGAAGCTTATGATTTACAACTAGGTTTACATAAATCTGTATCAAACAACTTAGAAAATGACGACTACCTTTTATTACTTGAACATGACAATGTAATCACATCTGGAAGAACATCAAAAGAAGGCAATTTACTTGTTTCACTAGATCATTTAGAAGAAATGAAAATAGATTATTTCGAGACGGACAGAGGTGGAGATATTACTTTTCACGGAGAAGGTCAATTGATTGGATATCCAATTATCAGACTTGAAGATCCAAAAAAAGTTGTTCCATTTGTGAGATTGATTGAGAATACTTTAATCGATTCTCTAAAAGAATTGTCTATAGATTCATTTACTAAAGAAGATGACACCGGGGTTTGGACTGAAAAGGGAAAGATTGCTTCAATAGGGGTAAAAGTTAGTAAGTGGACAACGTATCATGGTTTTTCATTAAATATTTTTGATAAATTAGAAGGGTTCCAGCTCATAAATCCTTGTGGAAATGAGTTTGAAAATATTACCTCAATTCAAAACTTTAATAATGAAGTTTCTTTTGAGGAAGTTTCACGTATAGTGTCTAAAAATTTCTCAAAGTTATTTCAATATAAAGATGTTGATGAGCAATTTTCACAGTTTACACCAAAACAACTTAAGTCAAAAAAAGAGTTCAACATTGACAAAATGGTTGCTGAGGGAGTTTTTAAACCGGCAAGCAAAGGGATTCCAATAACTATTAAAGGAGTTTTACCAAATGAGCCAAAAAGACCTGAATGGATGAAGGTCAAAGCTAATTTGGGGAATGATTACAGATCTCTAAAAAATCTATTAAATGAACAAAAGCTAAATACAGTTTGTGAAGAGGCATCATGTCCTAATATATATGAATGTTGGTCTATGGGAACTGCAACATTTATGATTATGGGTGATGTTTGTACGAGGGCTTGTGGATTTTGTGATGTAAAAACTGGAAAGCCTGGAAGTTTAGATTGGGAAGAACCAAAAAGAGTAGCTGAAAGTGTTAATACTATGGGACTTTCACATGCTGTAATCACTTCAGTTAATAGAGATGATTTAAACGATGGCGGTTCTTTATTTTTTGCAGAAACAATAAGAGAAGTCAAAAAATTTAATAATGGTTGTGATGTAGAAGTATTGATACCAGACTTTAAAGGTGACAGAATAGCAATTAACAATATAATTGAAGCCTCACCAGAAGTAATCAATCATAATCTTGAAACAGTACCAAGGCTGCAAAGAGAGATACGAACATCTGCATCTTATGGAAGATCCTTGTCTTTATTGCATTATGTAAAATCTCAGGGGTTTGAAGGAAAAACAAAAACAGGTTTAATTGTTGGTATGGGGGAGAGTAAGGAAGAAGTAATAGCTGTATTAAAAGATATTTCAAAACTAGATGTTGATATTGTGACTATTGGGCAGTATTTGCGTCCTACTGCAAAACATCGCCCAATAGATAGATACGCACCGGAGGAAGAATTTGAACATTATAAACTTATAGGAGAGTCTTTCGGAATACCGCATGTCGAGTCTGGTCCTTTAGTTAGATCTTCTTACCACGCAAAAGATTCCTTTGCGTCTGTATAGATTCTTATATACTTAAAGCAATGTTTGATAAAGTAACAAAATCTATTCGAGTCATATCTGCAGCTGCTGTTGAAAAAGCAAATTCTGGACATCCAGGAATGCCTATGGGTATGGCAGAAGTAGGTACAGTTTTATTTAAAAATGTTTTAAAAGTTTCAAATAAACAGCCTGATTGGATCAATAGGGATAGATTTGTTTTAAGTGCTGGCCATGGTTCGATGTTGCTTTATAGCTTGCTTCATTTCAATAATTTTGATATTTCTTTAGAAGATATAAAGCAGTTTAGACAACTAGATTCAAAAACTGCTGGACATCCCGAAGTTGACACATCATTAGGAATTGATATTACTACAGGACCCCTTGGTCAAGGATTTGCTACGGGAGTTGGACTAGCTTTAGCTGAATCTTATTTGTCAGAAGTTTTAGGAAAAGACATCATTGATCATTATGTATACGGAATAGTTTCAGACGGTGATTTGATGGAGGGAATTTCATTTGAAGCTGCAGAGTTGGCAGGTGTATGGAATTTAGGAAAATTAATTTATATTTTTGATGATAACAACATTTCTATAGATGGAAATGTAGACAAGGTTTCAATTACCAATCAAAAGAATAAATTTGAGTCAATTGGATGGCATGTTCTAGAAGTTGACGGTCACAATGAATCAGAAATTATAGAAGCAATTGATTTATCAAAAAAAGAAATAAGTAAACCTTCTTTAATTATTGCAAAAAGTACAATCGGAAAATTTGCTCCAAATAAACAAAACACAAGTTCTGTTCATGGTGCTCCATTAGGAAGTGATGAAATGGAATTATTTCTTAGTGAAATTAACTGGGAGGGAGACCCTTTTGATCATGGCGAAGATATTTATGAATATTTTGCTGAAAAAAGACTAGAAGATCAGAATAAATATAAAGATTGGAAAAATAATTTAAATAATAAATTGGAGACTGATGAATCTTTTAAAAAATTATGGGAGCAATTTTGTTCAAATGAATTTTTATTTCCAGAAAATTTTGAAATAAAAAACGGTGCAACCCGCGTAACAGGTGGTGATTATCTAAATTCAATTGGTTCACTAAACAAATTTATAATGGGTGGCTCAGCTGACCTTGCAGCATCTACAAAGCAAATTGTGAGCAATGAAACTTACACTAGTAAAAATAGAAGTGGGCAAAATATTGAATTTGGGATTAGAGAGCACAGTATGGCAGCTGTAGTAAATGGAATTAATCTTCACAGCAAGCTGTTTGCTTATGGCTCAACTTTTTTAGTATTTTCTGACTATATGCGTCCAAGTATTAGGCTAGCTTCGCTGATGGAGATAAATTCGTCATTTATATTTACACATGACTCGATTTACTTAGGAGAAGATGGACCTACCCATCAACCTGTTGAACATTTAATGTCTTTAAGGTTGATACCCAACTTAGATGTTATTAGACCCTCTAACAGTGTTGAAATAATATATTCTTATAGGTACCTTTTTTCAAATACAAAGAACCCAAAAGTTCTTTCTTTAACAAGGCAAAATTTAGAGAACTTAGATTTTTCAGTAGAGTATGAAGAATTCTTGAATGGTGGATATATTGTTTCTGACGGAGATGAAATTACAATTTTTGCTTCAGGGTCTGAGTTAAATTTAGCGTTTGCTTTGAAAAAGAACCTAAGTGAATATTCTGTGAGAATTGTCAGCGTGCCTATATTAAATAAACTAAATCCTGAAAAAGCTGCATCTTTAAAAAACTCTAAACTTACCTTTACATTAGAACTAGGAAAATCAATTGGTTGGGCTGATTATATCGGAGATATTACGGATTCATTTAGTGTAGAGACGTTTGGAAAATCAGCACCCGAAGATGATTTGAGTAAATTTTTTAAATTAAACGTTGAATCAGTAGAGCAACGAATAAGGAACTATCTAGATTAACACCCAGTGTATGATCTCATTTCAGACTTAGTTCGATTACCTGCTACTCCATCTGGAATTAATCCAACCTTTCTCTGAAAAGCTTTTATAGCTTCTTTTGTATATGAGCCCATTTTTCCGTCAATAATTCCAGGATTAAACCCGTTATTAGCAAGGTAGGTTTGTATATCTGAGATAGTGTCAAGCTTTGCTGATCTATTGTCTCTAGCAACACAGGCATTGGCACTTTCACATCCAGTATATGATCTCATTTTAGCCTTAGTTTGATTACCAACTATCCCGTCTGCAAGCAGTCCATTCTCTTTTTGAAATGATCTAATTGCTTCTTTAGTTTTTGGTCCTGATTGACCATCAATTGGTCCTGGATTAAAGCCATTATTTGAGAGAAATTGTTGAATATCTAATGTAGAACTTAATGATATATTTGAATTATCTTTTGAAATGCAAGCATCATTTCCTGCATTTGGATTAGATACAGCTGTAGACCCTGCATCTGCAACTTCTCCACCATTTGCAGTCCAGCTACTTTGGAATGGAGTTACATTGAATAAATCCGATGACACCAAAGATTTATTAACAAGTTGGTTAACCATGTAAGACACTTCACCCACGGAAATTCTACGACTTGGACAGAACTTATCTTCCAGAGAGCTACAGTTTGGAATAATGTTATTAGAAGCTAAAGTTTTAATATTAGCTTGCCATTTACTTGCTCCAATGTCAGAGTACTTGTCTTCCGATCCAGTCAAATTTTGTGTAGTACCCGCATTTATTGCTTTAATCATTAGGCATGCAAATTCATCTCTTAAAACTTGTTCAGATGGTTGGAACTGAAATGGACTACCAAAGCAAGCCTGTAGGCCATAATATGGAAGAGCGTTAATTGCTTTTTGGTAAATACTTTGATCATCATCACTAT
>LUMN01000874.1_pt1 | contig 12645 bp, 10 predicted proteins | sample 729991 | NCBI WGS metagenome assembly LUMN01 (sample SAMN03860262, study PRJNA289734) | marine metagenome | biome: seawater column; feature: ocean; material: water; isolation source: Red Sea water column Station 22 - depth 25m | place: Saudi Arabia: Red Sea | collected 2011-10-15 | depth 25 m
CCATTCTCACTGAGCAGTTTAAAATCCTCTTCTTCAAGATGGACGGCATGGGCAGCCAAAGTGGTTAAACTGAAGAGTTCCAAATTCGACAAATGCTGAACCGGAGTACATCCATGAAGTCTTCTGCTTTCTGATAACTCATCAGCGGTTTCTGACACATGAATATGGATCCCGCAGTTTAACCGTCTCCCCTCAATCAAAATCTCCCGAAGATATTCAGGACTGCAGAGATACGGTGAATGAGGCCCCAGTTGTACCGTGATCCTTCCTTCTGATCTCCCATTCCAATCTTTGTGAAGCCTGCATCCCTCAGCCAGTAAGGCCTCACCATTTCCGGAAACATCAAAGAGTGCAGAGGTCAGGCAGGCCCGGATACCTGAGGATTCGACCTCTGATGCAACCTCGTCCATGAAAAAATACATGTCATGAAAACAGGTGGTACCGCCTCGGATCATTTCAGCGATTCCAAGTTTTGCCCCAAATCTTACATCCTCAGGAAGCAGATGGTCCTCAAGCGGTTTGATTTTCTTGAACAACCAATCACTGAAAGGAAGATCATCGGCATAGTTTCGCATCAAGGTCATTGAAAGGTGGGTATGGGCATTGATCAGCCCCGGCATGACCAGTTTGCCTTTACCGTCGATCACCCGATCTGGAATGAAGTCCAATGGAGCTTTACCGACTCCAACAATGGTTTTTCCAGAAACGGCAAGATCGGCATGTTCCAAAACCTGGTCCTGATCGTTGACGGTGACGATCGTGGTATTCTTGATCAGCAGTTTCATCGACTTCAGGCAACCCAACCGGCAAGGTATTGTTGCTGGTCTTCCGTCAGAGTGTCAAAGGAGACTCCGGAAGACTCGAGCCTGATTTGTGCCACTCTCTGATCGATCCTTTCAGGTACCGGATAGCAACGGTTGGCGAGTTGTTTTTCCTGTTGCACCAGATGCTGTGCGGACAATGCCTGGAGTGCAAAACTGGTATCCATGATTTCCGCCGGATGTCCGTCGGCACAGGCAATATTGACGATGTTTCCATTTCCCAATAAATTCAGCCAACGTCCATCCTGCAGAAGAAATCCTTCCACGTTCGTTCTCATCTGCTTTCTGTCCTTTGACATCCCGGATAACCCCTCTACGTCGATTTCCTCCCAGAAGTGTCCTGCGTTGGCCAAAAGCGCATTGTCCTTAAGCACCTTAAAATGCTCTTTTCTTATGGTGTGGCGTACCCCGGTGACACTTAAAACCACATCTGCCTCTTTACAGGCTTCCATCAAGGGCATCACACGGCATCCGTTCATCAATGCGTCACAAGCCTTGACCGGGTCCACTTCACAGACAATCACCGATGCACCCATCCCCTGAGCCCTCAACGCACAACCTCTTCCGCACCATCCATAGCCTGCCACCACCACCGTTTTCCCGGCAAGAACAAGATTGGTACTGCGCATCACCGCATCCCAGACGGACTGTCCGGTGCCGTGAACGTTATCAAAGAGATATTTGCAGCGGGCTTCATTGACGAGCATCACCGGAAATTGAAGCTGAGCAGCCTTGGCCCTTGCCTGCGCTCGCAGCACACCGGTGGTTGTCTCTTCGCAGGCACCAAACATTCCTTCCAACAGGTCGGTTCGCGTTTCATGAAGGATTTCCACCAGATCTCCTCCATCATCGATCACCAGATGTGGTTTTAAATCGAGCGCCATCTCCATGTATTTCCGCATTTCACTGGGTTCTGCCCCATGCCTGGCATAGACCTTCAATCCTTCTGCGGCAAGCGCCGCCACGACATCGTCTTTGGTTGATTCAGGATTACTTCCGGTGACAGAAACCTGGGCTCCGCCTGATCTCAGGACCAGGGCCAGAAATGCCGTTTTTGCTTCGAGATGAATACAGACGGTGATTCGCTTTCCGGCAAAGGGCTGCTCTTTCTCGAATTCAGATTGGATCTTCCGCAGAATCGGCATATTCCTGCGGACCCATTCAATCTTTTGCAGACCTTCTCCTGCTAATTCAGGGGCCGCAACGATATTTTCATGCATCACTTTCACTCTTTTTCATATTTTGGATCGTCTTAAAGTTCATAGACGATTTTTACAAGTCCTGATACTATAACTTTTTTGTTTGTAACAGGTGAGAGGAGCAAATGGACCATCACTCTGACCCAATTGAGGTCAGCGATGAAACAGAATCGGCAATCAGGGAATACCATAAAAACGGTGCTTCGGTCATCCGTGGGATACTGGACCAGAAATGGATTTCTACCATGCGTGAAGCCATTCAAAGGGTTCTCGACCATCCCGGAAGCGCATCCGTGGAATACACTCCGAAGGGAGAAGAAGGCCGTTACTATGGAGATTTCTTCCTCTGGCGCCGTGATCCCGATTTTGAAGAATTCATGCGTCATTCCCCCTTGCCAGCAATTGCAGCAAAGGTTTTGAAATCCAATAGTATCCGTTTTTTTTATGACCAGTTGCTGGTCAAAGAACCTCTCACCAAGGAAAAAACCCCTTTCCACCAGGATCTTCCCTACTGGCCTCTCAAGGGAGAAGACATCCTCTCCATCTGGGTCCCTTTTGATCGTGTCGGGCTTCAACAGGGAGGAGTACGTTTTCTCAAGGGATCCCATCGATGGAAACAGCGTTATGCTCCCACAGCCTTTGGGAAAGACAGTGGTTTTGCAGAAATTTATGCAAAAATGGGCTGGGAACCACTTCCGGATTTTGAAAAAAATGACAACACCTATACATGGCTGAACTGGGAAACAGAACCCGGGGATGTGATCCTCTTTCATCCGCTGGTCATTCATGGATCAGGAGGGAACCAAAGTAGCAACCAGCGCAGAAGAGCCCTCGCGATGCGGTTCCTGGGAGATGACGTCGTCTGGGATTCACGTCCGGGAACCTTCATCGAAAAAGAAACGATTCAGGAGATCCTTCCGGAACTGAATCTTAAAGACGGTCATCAACTGGAAAGTCCATGTTTCCCCTTGATCAGGACCTTTTCAATCCAGTCTGAGACGTAAACAATGAAACAAAACAGTTTTCAAGAAAGTCCGGTTTGCTGAGCCTTGAAATACCAGTAATGACTTCCAACATGGACACCATCACCGAAGTCGATATGGCAAATTTTATCAGGAGCAAAGGAGGGGTCGGGGTGCTCCATCGTTTCATGTCAATTGAAGAAAACGTGAAGATGCTTGGAGTCTGCAACTCGCCCGTATTTGTGTCTGTAGGATGTTCAGAAGAGGATCTCCAACGGGCAGAAGCTCTGCGTGATGCGAATGCGGGATTTTTCTGCATCGATGTCGCCCATGCCCATGCGAAGTATGTCGGTCGTACCCTGAAAAATCTCCGTGAGATGCTTGGTAAGGGAGCCTGCATTATGGCCGGCAATGTGGCGACTTATGCAGGCGCAGATTACCTCGCTTCCTGCGGTGCTGATATCATTAAAGTCGGTATTGGCGGTGGTTCCGTCTGTACCACCCGGATCAAAACCGGATTCGGTGTGCCTAATCTGACGGCAATCAAAGATTGTACTAGGGTTGACCGTTCGGTCGTCGCAGATGGTGGAATTCGTAATCCCGGTGACATCGTCAAGGCCCTCGCCTTTGGTGCCGATTTTGTGATGATCGGCAGCATGCTGGCTGGAACCCGACCCACTCCGGGTAAAGTCATCACCCGCACCACCGAAAGTGGTCAGGAGTTGAAGTTCAAGATGTATCGAGGTATGGCAAGCAGTGAAGTCCATGAAGACTACCACGGAGGATTAGCCGATTGGAAAACTGCGGAAGGTGTTTCGATGGAAGTTGAATACCGAGAAACCGAAGAAATTATCATTGCAGACATCGTAGGCGGATTACGCTCGGGCATGACCTATGCCGGCGCCGCTTCGATCAGCGAACTACAACGCAAACTGGATTATGTCAGGATTACCAACGCGGCAAGGATTGAAAATCTTCCCCACCGAACCATTCAATAAAATCATTTTGAACTCCAATCTCTCTTTACCATGAACCAATTGAATACCGAAAAACGAGTCACGATCGGAAGTTTGTCCATCGATCCTTCATTGGAAGCCCTTGTTCGTGAAGAAATCATGCCGGGACTCGGTTTGGATGCCGAGGATTTCTGGAATTCCTTCTCCCATATCCTGAATGACCTAACTCCACGCAATCGTGAACTCCTCGAAAAACGCGACCGGATCCAGCAGCAGATCGATGATTGGCATCTGAACAGAATGGGGAAACCTCATGATCCGCAGGCTTACCAGGAATTTCTCCGTTCGATCGATTATCTCGTCCCGGAGGGTCCTGATTTTAAGATCACAACAACCGGCGTCGATCCCGAGATTTCTCAAATTCCCGGACCGCAGCTCGTCGTTCCGGTCAGTAACGCACGTTATGCACTCAATGCAGCCAACGCACGATGGGGCAGCCTGCTGGATGCGGCCTACGGAACAGACGTCATCCCTGAAACTGAGGGGGCTGAAAGAGGAATTTCCTACAACCCCCAGAGAGGGGAGAAGGTTTTTGAATTCGTTCATGGCGTCCTGGACGCCTCGGCCCCCCTGGCAGAAGGGTCGTTCAGCAGGATTACGGGATTTTCAGTGCATCAAGACAGACTGAGGATGACACTGGAGGGAGGTCACGAAACAGGACTTCAGAATCCGGAACAATTCGCAGGCTTTAACGGTTCTCCTGAAAATCCAAATTCCATCCTGCTCAAGAAAAACGGACTGCACCTGGATATCCAACTGGACCGCAATCATCCTGTCGGCAAGGACCATCCAGCAGGAATCTGTGACATCCTCCTGGAATCCGCCGTCACCACCATTCAGGATTGTGAGGATTCAGTGGCTGCAGTTGATGCTTCCGACAAGGTCCATGTCTACCGTAACTGGCTTGGGCTGATGAAAGGTGATCTTTCGGCAAAACTTGATAAAGGCGGGAAAATGATCACCCGCACCCTCAATCCTGATCGGAAATACAAGACACCCGAAGGATCAGAAATGGTGCTCCCCGGACGTTCCCTGATGCTGGTTCGAAATGTTGGTCACCTGATGACCACCGATGCCGTGTTGGATGAACAAGGAAATGAAATATTTGAAGGCATGCTGGATGGAATGATGACCGCACTCATTAGCCTCTATGATATACGAGGTTTGGGAACATTCCAAAATTCCCGCAGCGGAAGCATGTATATCGTCAAACCCAAGATGCATGGTCCCGAGGAAGTAGCGCTTACAGTCGAACTCTTCGGAAGAATCGAAAAAGCCCTCGGCATGGAAGAAGGTACCCTTAAAATCGGAATCATGGATGAAGAACGACGAACCACCGTCAACCTCAAGGAATGCATCCGTGCGGCAAGGGATCGTGTGATTTTTATCAATACCGGTTTTTTAGACCGAACTGGAGATGAAATTCATACCTCGATGAAGGCCGGACCTATGGTTCGTAAGACTGACATGAAAGGTCAAAAATGGATCCAAAGTTACGAAGATTGGAACGTTGACGTCGGCCTAGCTTGCGATTTTTCCGGGAAAGCCCAAATCGGCAAGGGCATGTGGGCGATGCCGGATGAAATGGCAGACATGGTGAAAAACAAAATCGGGCATCCCATGGCCGGTGCCAACTGCGCCTGGGTCCCATCCCCCACTGCTGCCACTCTCCATGCCATTCATTATCATCGGGTGAATGTGCTTGAACGCCAGCAGGAACTCATGGAACGTGAGCCTGCTAATTTAGACGATATCCTCAAAATCCCTTTAGAGGAGCAACCAAACTGGTCAGAAGAAGAAATCCGAAAGGAACTGGAGAACAACTGCCAGGGAATCCTGGGATACGTGGTGCGCTGGATCGACCAGGGTGTTGGCTGTTCCAAGGTGCCGGACATCCAGGATGTCGGCCTGATGGAAGACCGTGCGACTTTAAGAATCTCCAGCCAGATGCTTGCAAATTGGCTGTTGCATGGAATCGTCAGCGAAGAACAGGTGACCCAGGCACTTGAACGTATGGCAACTGTTGTCGATCGGCAAAATGAAGGAGATCCTCTCTACCAACCGATGGCTCCCTCCTTTGAGGGGATAGCCTTTCAGGCTGCCCGTGATCTTGTCTTTAAAGGAACAGAAATCCCCAACGGATACACCGAACCAACCCTTCATGCAAGGAGAAGGGAATTGAAATCCGCTTAGTCTGAATTTTAAACCAGGAAACAGTTTAAGAATCAGAGGAATGCCGGTAGATCACGGCAGGCTCTTCCATGTAAATCGTTTCTTTTTCTACCTGGGCTCCCAATCTCTCGGCAAGGGCACGGGAACGATGGTTTTCCGGATCGATGATGCTGATCGGTGCTTTGATGCCAAAATCAACTCCTGCCTGCTTGGCTTTTTTTGCGGCTTCGTACGCGATTCCACGCCCTTCGTAACCTTCGAAAACTCCCCAGGCCAATTCCTCCTCGGGATGTTCGATGTGTTTCAGAAAGCCCGTGTATCCGCACATGATACCTGTTTCTCGATCTTCGATATGCCAAAATCCGTAACCTCGGATCTGCCAGTGTCCTGCTGTTCTCAGCAAAGCCCTCCAAACATCTCCGCGTTTGATAGGACCTCCCAGAAATTTCATACGAACTGGATCCGCAAAAAAAACTTCCATCGGCTCAAGATCTTCAAACTTTGGAGCACGGAGAATAAGACGCTCGGTTTCCAGAGTAGGGATTTCAATCATCAGTTCATTCCTTAAATTTTCAAAAATAAAGAGTGGGATTCAGGTTTCATTTTTAATTCAGCGGAGTTTAACCGGATTGGTGTTCAACACAAACCGATTCAACTGAAAAGATGAGGGTAATTATCAGAAATGAAAGTGCTCTACCCTGATCGGATCAGAGCATGGAGAGTAAAACTCCGGCGGCTACGGCAGAACCGATTACCCCGGACACATTCGGTCCCATCGCATGCATCACCAGATGGTTTTGGGGATTGGCCTGTAATCCGACATGGTTGACCACCCGGGCGGCCATGGGCACCGCAGATACGCCTGCCGCACCAATCAAGGGATTGATTGGCATCGATGAGAGCCGGTTCATTAATTTTGCCAGCAAAACCCCCGATGCGGTCCCGATGGCAAAAGCGATCACTCCAAGAATCAGGATCCCTACTGTTTCAAGATTCAAAAACTGGGTCGCTAGCAATTTACTCCCAATACCAAAACCGAGAAAAATCGTAACCACGTTGATGAGTGCATTCTGCATGGTATCTGAAAGTCGATCCACCACCCCGCATTCACGCGCAAGATTTCCCAGCATGAACATACCGATCAAGGGAGCTGCAGATGGGAGCAACAAGCCACATAGAACCGCCGTTGGACCATCAGCACCGCCGATGATACCGATTGAAGCAGCATCCCTGAGACTGAAATCGATACCGGGAACCCAATTCAGTGCTAATGCGCCAAGCAATGTTGCAAAGATCCCGAATTGGGCGGCACCTCCCAACAATGCAGTTCTTGGATTAGCCAACATCGGCCCAAAATCCGTCATGGCTCCAATGCCCATAAAGATCAGCAGCGGAAAAATCCCGGTGGTGATACCCATTTCATAGACATAATAAAGTAACCCACCCGGTTCACTCAAACCTGCCCCAGGAATGTTGGTGAGTATCGTACCGAATCCAATCGGAACCAGAAGCAGGGGTTCAAATTTCTTCTGGATTCCCAAATAAAGCAGAATGAATCCGATCAGCATCATCAAAACCCGGCCGATCCCTTCCGACCAGTCCATCTCCTGCCCACGGATTATTCGTGCCAATCCTGTGGAATCCTGCATTTGTTCAAACATTACCCCAAGACTGGGATCCTGAAATTCTGATTTCTCTTGAGAGTTTGTTTCAATGATCAAGGGTTGAACCTGAAGCACCCCCAGAATTTCACCATCCTTGAAGCTTCGATAGGGCTCCATTTTCCACTCGGTGATCCTCCCTGAAACTCCTGCACGCAGGGTGAGTTTGCTGCCATCCGCACGTTTCATCACGGCCAGGATGTCTCCTGAAAGCACAGAATCTCCGAGTTTCACCCGTACTTCAGAAACCTGCAGAGGTCCCCGAGCGGTGATGGTGACACGGTCGGGAACCGCCTGAGAATAGACTAAAAATGGAAAGGCGGTGAAAAGAATCAGGAAACAAAAAAAGCGTTTAAGAAAAAATTCTGAGATCAACATTTTTCCCTTATTCCGCATTTTTATATGTTTCCCTGAAGGTTTCCTGAAAAAATTTATCAATTCAACTGTTCAGGGTTAGCAGTGGAGCCCCAGCCTGAACCGTATCTCCTGCTGAAACATGGATCTCCACCACCGTCCCCGCAACAGGAGCCTTGACTTCAGACTCCATCTTCATCGCCTCCATCACCAGCAGTGTCTGGTTTGCATTCACGGTTTCTCCTGTTTGAACTTCCAAGCGCAGGATGTTTCCTGGAGTCGGTGCTTCCACAACCTGACCTGATGCTGAGGGGGCCTGTTGGGGTGCCGGAATCGACGCAGAAGAACTGACCGTCGGACTCCCACCGCTTTCTGCAACCTGGACCTGGTAGGCTTTACCTTCAACCGTAATGGTGTATTCACGGGGTCCTAAAGCAGGTGCTGCGTTTGAAACAGACTTAGGAGCCGATGTCTTTTCTGTCTTGGCAGTCTCAGCACTCTTCCGCCGGATATTTTCCTTGGCCTTGCCCAGCAGAAAATCAATCCCCTTGCTTTCACAACTTGAAGCAATGAACACGTTTTCATCATTAACGGGCAAACCATTTTCCTGGAGGGTTTTCTCTGCCCCAGGTCGGCCATCCTCGAGGATATCCAGAGGATCTTCCTTGAACACCGGTTTGTCGAGCTGCTCGGAAGCAAGCTTAACGATTTCCGGATCTGGTTCCACAGGTGTTCTGCCGAAATAACCAAGGACCATATTCCCGTATTGTGGATTGATCTTCTCCCAGCGTCCCTGGGTTGCATTAAGATAGGCCTGTTGGAAATAAAATTGTGAAACCGGGGTAACTGAGGTACCGAATCCTCCAACACGGATCACTTCCTCCATTTCCTTGATCACCTTGGGATAAAGATGCAGGGTTCCGGTATCGCGCATCATCATCGTATTGGCGGATCGATATCCAGGGTGAAGTCGGTTCCTTTCATTGCATGCCACATTGTAAGAATATCCGGCTGTGCCGTCCCTCCACTGACTGGACTCATCGCCAAATCAATTCGGCTGATCCCCGCATCAATGGCTGCCAGGTACTGGCTGATGCCGATCCCTGCAGTATCATGGGTATGAAGATGAAGAATCATGTCCTCAGGAACGGTTTTTCTCGCAGCTTTGATGGTCTCGTATATTTTACGAGGGTGAACCGTTCCACTGGAATCCTTGAAACAAACCGAATGAAAGGGAATATCCGAATCAAGAATATTCCTGAGCATTTTTGAATAATCATCAGGACTGTGTGCCCCCTCACAGCCTGGAGGCAGATCCATCATCGTGATGACAATCTGGTGATGAAGTCCTGCTGCGGCAATCCTTTCGCCGGAATAACTCAGATTACGGAGATCGTTAAGCGCGTCAAAATTGCGGATGGTAGTGATACCATGCTTCTTGAACATCTTCGCATGCAGGTCAATCATGTCCCTTGGCTGTTGATTAAGCGCTACCACATTGATGCCGCGTGCCAGAGTCTGTAAATTTGCATCAGGTCCTACCGTCTTGCGGAAGGAATCCATCATGTCGAAGGCTGATTCGTTACAGTAGAAAAAAAGACTCTGGAAACGTGCTCCCCCGCCGGCTTCGAAATAAGTCGTTCCGGCGTCCACTGCTGCTTCCAAAGCAGGCAGAAAATCACGGGTTGAGACCCTTGCTCCAAATACGGACTGAAATCCGTCTCGGAATGAGGTGTCCATGAATTCGATGCGTTTCTTTGCCATGGCGATTTTTTATATCAAGTGATGAAAAGCTTTTGACGCTCAGCCTCGTATGCGGATACTGCTGCTGCCAAAACCGCTGCAGGAACCACTGGTTCTTGGAAAGCGTTCTGTTTCTGGGTCTTCCTTTCCTGCTGAATCCTCTGGGCTTCCATTTTGGTGTGTGAACGGTTGAGGAACTCGATGAGCATGATGAACAGCATCATGAACAGTAAAAAGAGCAGGACCATCAGCATCCCGACGACCATTAGTTTGAGACCGGCACTGAACATCTGAGTGTTTAAGAATCCGAATAGATGAAAAACGATTAAACCATGATATAATTCATGATTCATTTATAGGATAAGGTATTTTACGTAAGCTTCCATCTACTTTTTTAACCAGCTTTTCCTTAGTAGAAATTTTACAACTGGCATCCTAAAAACTGAAACTATGAGACTCAGTACAGAACAGTTGGATTCATTCGAAAAACAGGGTTTTCTTGTCCTCGAGAATTTTGTCTCTGCCCGGCAGTGTGAAAACCTTCGTCAGTGCGCCAAGGAACTGGTGAGGGATTTTGAGGTTCCTGGGCAAACAAGTATTTTCACCACCAACGAGCAAACCCGTCACTCAGACGCTTATTTCCTCGAGTCCGGAGATAAAATCCGTTTTTTCTTCGAAGAAGAAGCCTTCGACCCAAAAGGGATGCTTGTTCAGGAAAAAGAACTCTGCATCAACAAAATCGGACATGCGATGCATGACCTGAATCCAGATTTCAACAGCTTTTCCCGTAATCCTGAACTTGCTGAAGTGGTTAGGGATCTTGGAATGCAAAACCCGCTTCTGCTGCAGTCGATGTACATCTTCAAACAGCCCAGGATTGGAGGCGAAGTCCATTTTCACCAAGATGGCACGTTCCTCTTCACAGAACCCCTCTCAGTGAAGGGTTTCTGGTTTGCGTTGGAAGACGCGGACCGAGAAAATGGATGTCTCTGGGCGATTCCAGGAGGACACCAGAATCCTCTGAAATCAAGATTTTTTAGAAATGAAGAAGGTGACGGAACCGAAATGGAAATCTGGGATGACACACCCTGGGACCGGAACCAGGCGATCCCATTAGAAGTTCCCCAGGGAACCATGGTCATCCTCCATGGAAAACTCCCGCATATGAGCGAAGCCAACCGATCTAACCGAACACGTCATGCTTACACCCTGCATCTGATCGAAGCAGACGCAGATTATCCTGATTGGAACTGGTTACAACGGAATTCCAAGCTTCCCCTACGTGGATTCGTCTAAGTTCTAACTAAATCAGCCCAGGAATCCGGTTCCTCCAGCAATCGGAAGAGTCCCTCGGATGCCGCAGACAGCAACTTTTCTCCTTTTTCTGCTGAGGCCGCGGAAGGAAAACCGATCACCCCGTTCGGGCTCATGCTCCTGAAAGAATTCCAGCGATAGGCTCCAGGTCCCATCATCTTCAATTCCGCAGGTCCATCTGCCTGCTGCAGCGCATCCTGGTCGATCAGATCCGGTTTGAGATGCAGCAGCATCGATGTTTCCGCTTCTCCGGCGTGGCGGACATTGCTTTGCTTTTCCAGAATCTCAGCAAATGACTTTGCCACATCAGGCAGGGTCCAATAGGTACAGACCAGAATCCTCAAATCCAGTTCCTGCTTGAGTTCGGCAGCAATCACGTGAAGAGCATGAATATTGCCTCCATGGCCGTTGACGACACAGATCCTGCGGAAGCCATGACGTTGAATGGATCTGCAAAGGCAACGGATCAGGGCATGATAAGTAGAATGATCCAGGGTGAACGTCCCTCCGAGGTCCATATGATGTTCCGCTAGTCCGCACCAGACCGTTGGGGCAACGACAGCTTTTTCGGGAGGATTGAATCGGGAAGCAGCACCCAGGCTGACCTCCGTTGCCAACAAGGCATCCACCTGAACGGGCAGATGAGGTCCATGCTGCTCGGTTGAACCCACGGGCAGGATGACCAGACAATCTTCTTGAGCCAAGGCTCTCAGTTGCGGCGCCCTGAGACGATTCCATTCCATTACTGACATTCTGTTTTCTCCTTAAGGATTAAGTTGATGGATCTTTGAATGCTGAACTGATTTGATGATTGGAACCAACTATAGAATGCTAATTGATCCAAGACAATTCCATCTTCTGATTCAATTTCACCATCATGAAACTTCAGGAACTGCAGCAACTTGACCGGGATGACCCCCTTCGAAATTACCGCAGTCTTTTTCATCTTCCTGAAGGAGTGATTTATCTTGACGGAAACTCCCTTGGTCCTGCTCCAAAAGAGGTATTCCAGAAAATGGAAAAAGTTCTGCACCAGGAATGGGCAGAGGATCTGATCCGAAGTTGGAACAACGCAGGTTGGTGGGAATTGACCGACCGACTTGGCAGCATGGTGGCCAAGTTGATTGGCGCAGATGATGACGAAGTCGTGGTTTGTGATACCACATCGGTGAATCTTCATAAGGTTCTTCATGCAGCCCTTTCCCTCAAACCAGGACGTAACAAAGTGATTGCCGAGGCGGATTGTTTCCCGAGCGATCTTTACGTGCTCGAGGGGGTAAAAAGCCTCCATCCTGATCTTGAAATCCTGCTGGAAGGGAGAGACGGTTCCAGCATCCACGAAATGCTTGATGAACAGGTAGCGGTGGTTCTGATCAATCATGTGGATTACCGAAGCGGAACCC
>LUMN01000249.1_pt1 | contig 12580 bp, 18 predicted proteins | sample 729991 | NCBI WGS metagenome assembly LUMN01 (sample SAMN03860262, study PRJNA289734) | marine metagenome | biome: seawater column; feature: ocean; material: water; isolation source: Red Sea water column Station 22 - depth 25m | place: Saudi Arabia: Red Sea | collected 2011-10-15 | depth 25 m
CCATGCATCATATTCAATATGGTTTGGTTCAGCAAAATAACTCATATCCAATTAATAGCTTTCAAAAAACATATAAACGGTACAAGCGATACCAAATTAACATTCTTAATTTTTAGATAATCCATATTTTTAACTTTTTCATAAAGATTAGTTGCTAGAAAGATAGGAGAAATATCTATAAATTAATGTCTCTAGATACAACCATGGTTTCTATCCATCCCCACTTCACAATCAAGGATGGGAAGATGGACCAGTGCATAGCTCTTTTAGAAGAAATTTTGGTACTGACAAAAGCTAATGAACCTGACTGCCTTTTTTTTAATATCACTACATGCGGTTCAGATAAGGCTTATGTAAGAGAGGCATATAAAGATGGTGCCGCCGCTTTATTTCATCTCAAAAATATGGGACATATGATTCCCAAGCTTTTTGAAGTGTCAGATATTACTGTGCAGGTCCAAGGCCCAGCTAAGGAGATTGAACCCTTGAAGGAAATACTCCCAGACGCTGATTTCTATGAAGCAATATCTGGATTCTGATTTAGATTGTATATATTGACAGTCGATCGCTAGGGGCTTTTAGCCCCCTTTTTTATTTAGGAATTCAAAATAAATTAATCTTCCCTTTACTTATATCAAGTAGCTTTATTATCAGCACAAAAATTATTTTTATGGCATCAACTTTTTATATTGTTCATCATGAATTTAAGGCAGGAAAAGCTGAAAAATGGTGGGAAACAGCTTATGCGGCAATGTCACCAGGTGGTGGATGGGATGATGCGGTAGCAGCTAATAAAGAAAAAGGATTTTTTAACCATTCTGCAAATGCCGTAACTAAAACTGGTCCTGTATATTGTTTTTGGGAAGTAAAAGAGGGTATTTCAGCTGAGGAGTTTCAGGAGTTTATAGACGGTCCCTCTGGTCCAGGTTTTGGACAAGATGCTCTGATGAATATCTGTAAACCAATTGACACATCATTAATGAATGGACAAACACCTTATCCACCAGTTTTTTCTTGATTATTGACAGTCGATCTAAAATAAATAGCAATTAGCTTTTTTTTATGACTATTGAAACTACTGTTTTCACCTTTAAACTTTCAAATACATTTGAGGAATGGGTAAAAATGTTTGATAGTCCAGAGATAGATGCATTTCATAAAACGGTAGGACTTACTCCTCTATATCGTGGCAAAAGTTTAATTGATCCAAAAGAAGTTATTGTTATTCATCAAGCTGAAGAAGGTGTGGCTAAGCATGTTTTTTCAGATCCTGAAACCATTAAGAATATAGAATCTGGAGGACATATTTATAGCACAACGAAAATCACAAGTTGGGTTTCTGATTAGTCGAAAAAGTAACTATGCAAATTTATACAAGTTTAATGCGGAACAGGAGTCCCATATAAGATCTTTAAAAACTAAATTAGGATATAGCTGAGTTTAAGGATAAGAGTATTAACTAATTAGTTCGACTAAATTATTAATAAGAATCTGAGTGCAAGCGGTAACCACAGGCATAGAAGAAGCATTAGTAAAAGAGTAATAGCATGGATATTTGGAATGTAATGCTCTTTTAAAATTTGTGTTTTCATAATTTATCTCGCCTTCTTAAGTTTGATTTCTCTTCTGATAAGCAATGCTATAACTACAACACACATGTTCATTAGAAATACGTCTAATGGCATTTAATAAAAAAGTCTCTACTTAATTAATAGCAAGATTTTTGATCTACGAATCAAGAAATGATTACTAATATTTATTGGCTTAATAAAACGAATTTAAAAATTAAATTTATGCTTAAATATCTCAGAACTTTTAACTATTAAATGGCTTATTCAGAAACAAGAATAGTAATAGGTGGTCTAGCCCATGTACCTGTTCTTATATTTATAGCCAATTTTATAAAAGGTAAGTTTGGAATTAAAACTGAAGAGACAAAAGATACTGTAGTTAAAGGAGAGCCAGTTAAAATTATTGAGTTAAGTAATACTTTAGTTAAAGAAGGAAAAGCAGAAGCTATAAAAGAAATCTCTAGTAAGCTGGACAGTATCGAAAAGAAGGCTGATAAGCTTTATGAAAAGGTAAAGAAGAAAAAAAAGGATAAGAAGAAGAAAAAAAAGAATAACTAAATTGAGATCCTATCAAGCATCAATATATCTTGAGCTTGGATTGTATCTCTCTTATCTTCATCTTCGGGATCTTTATAAGATTCAATTTCAGCTTGAATTTTTCTCTTGTAAACTCCTTTGATATAGTCCATTTCTCTTTTGTCTTTGTCCAGAATTGAGAATGGTGATCTTTTTAAGTTCATAACTTTCTCCTAATAAATAAGTTTTGATCAGCTCCAGTTCTTATCAGATTCAACAAAGCTATCCAATGTTTGCTGATTCCTGATTTCTTCCTCAAGAAGTTCTTCTTCTGATCTTTCTTCAATCTCAGATTTATGATCTTCTTTTAGAGTGGATTTGGTAGACATTTGCTCATGACGACTACAATAATGTTCTAACTAGTTAGAGAGGCCATTCGACTAATAAATATGTACGGTTTGAGGTACTCCCATATACGGATAAAGGATCAACAATTGAATTTAAATATGGGTAAGATGTATGAAATTTTGATCAATTTTTGCCTTTAAGAATCATTAGTAAAGGCAGACCAATAAACATCAGACTGCCATCAATTAATAAAAAAGTATTCAGGTTCATTTATCCAATCCTTCGGGGGTATCCCAATTAAGGGGTATCCCTTTTTTAACTGGTTCTTTTTTCATATCATCCATCTCTTTTCTGATTTTGTTGTAGTAGGCCAACTCCTCTGGATCATCAGAACCGAGACCATAATTCATGGTCGCTGCAAGATAAATTCTGTGCATCCGGTATGACGATAGTGGCATTACTAAATACAAACTATGTTAAATATATTTGAATTCTAGTTAAAATGCTGATCTACGAGATCTCAGTTATATTAATCAATTGCTCAAGTGCCCTCGTCGGGACTTGAACCCGAGACCTCTCCCTTACCAAGGGAGTGCTCTACCGCTGAGCTACAAGGGCAATTTTAAAGTGGGCCGGGTTGGATTGAGCTACAAGGGCAATTTTAAAGTGGGCCGGGTTGGATTTGAACCAACGTAGGCAGAGCCAGCGGATTTACAGTCCGCCCCCTTTAACCACTCGGGCACCGACCCCCACTATTTGAACTTATCAGTTAATGGACACTTTGTGTGAAATTGTTTTGGTTTTTTTGTTTCTTTCTAGATAGCATTTGTAAAGAAAAGACTTTATTGATGATGAATATTTTATTGATAAATGGACCAAATCTAAATCTTTTGGGCACTAGAGAACCTGAAATATATGGTAATAAAACATTGAGTGATATAGAAAAAGATTTAATTAAAGTTGCTAAAGAAAAAAGTATTAATCTTGAATGTTTTCAAAGTAATCACGAAGGAGAAATAGTAGATAAAATTCAGGAGTCTGTAAAAAGTATCCAAGGTATTCTTATAAATGCTGGTGCTTTTACTCATACCTCGATTTCTATTCGTGATGCTTTAATTGGATCGAAAATTCCTTTTGTAGAGTTACATATTTCAAATATTTTCAGTAGAGAAGATTTTCGTAAAGAATCTTTTCTTACAGATAAAGCTATAGGAATTATTAGTGGATTCGGCATATCAAGTTATTCCTTAGCTCTTGAAGGAATCATTGGATATTTGAGTATTAAAGATTAAATGCTAGTCGATTTTAAAAGGCCCACTTCTCATATTAAATATTTATCGTCATTTACCTCAGATGAGTGGATCAAACTCGCATTATCTAATCCAATAGATATTCTTATTGACCATGCTCATTGTGAAAGAAAAGCAGCAGGAGTAGCTATTCAATTGATGTTTAGATATCCATCAGAACCAAATCTGGCAGAAGTTTTAAGTCCAATAGCGAGAGAGGAATTAGAGCATTTTGAAAAAATACTTTATTTTTTAAAGGATCTTGGACATTCTCTTGAGTCCTTAAAACCGCCTCCATATGGAGCTGAATTGTCCAAGAATATAAGAAAGGAAGAGCCCAATAGAATGCTTGATAGTTTCTTAATAGCAGGACTTATTGAAGCAAGAAGTCATGAAAGATTAAGCTTGCTTGCGCTGAATTCTGAAGATAAATCGTTTAAATCCCTTTATGAGTCTCTGCTAGAGAGTGAGGCAAGACATTTTGGAGTTTACTGGAAACTAGCGCAAACTAAATTCTCTAAAAATCAAACTTTCAAAAGGTTAGAGGAATTGTCTGAAATTGAGTCAGCAATACTGGCTGAAACTTTTATATTGCCAAGGGTACATAGCTAAAGTTAATAAAATAAAAATGATAATAAAAAAGTTCTTAAGTTTACTTAATCCATATAAAACTGATTTACCAACATTCACCATCGTTGGTGTAGGCCCTGGAGATCCATCGCTTTTAACAATTGCTGCTGTGGATGCAATAAAAAAAGCGAAAGTTATAGTTTTCCCAATATCAGATGATAATAAAAAGAGTTTCGCTGCGGAAATAGTCAAGAAATACACCAAATTTAAAAAAAATATCCCTATCATCTTTCCAATGGCTAGGAAGGATTTTGATCCAGATGAAATATGGTCTAATGCTGTAGAAAAAATTGTGAAATTTATACAAAATGGCGAATCAGTTGTTTTACTTTGTCTTGGAGATACTTCACTATTTGCAAGTTCTTCTAATATTTTGAGGTTAATAAAAAATAATCATGCTGAAATTATTACCAAAACCATACCTGGTATTTCCTCTATTTCAGCAGCAGCAGCTTTGAATGATTTTGATTTGGTAAAAAAAGGCGAGACATTGATCATCAAAGAATGCCCTTCTTCAGAATCTGAATTAACAACCCTAATTAGGGAAAGTAAGGCAAATAAAACGGTATTGGCCATTATGAAAGTTGGCAAAAGATGGAATTTAGTCAGGGAAATTTTAAAAAAAGAGGATATCATCAATACATCATTAATAGCTTTAAGTGTTGGGATGCCTGATCAAATTATTCAATATGCATCACAATATAAAAAGGAATTTATGCCTTATTTTTCTTTGATTTTGATAAGGTTCGATTAATGTATAAAAAAGAAAAATTAGTTGAAAATCAATTTACATGGCCAATATGTAAAAAACTATTATTTCTTATTCTTGAAGATAAGGTTAGTGATGTATTTGTTTGTGAATTAGTTTGGGAAAGACTTTTTTATACTAAAGAACTATCTATAAATGATTGGGCCTTTAGCGCATTAACTCCTTCTTATTGGTCAGAAAAATTTGAAAAAGCTCCTCAAATCATTTCAGAGCGACCAGCCTCAGTACATTTGACTCGATCAATTCCAAAAGACTATAAACAGGGATTGAAAAATTTTCTTAATTTTAAAGGTTATAAGATTAATGAACTCTATCCAAGAAGAACTAGAAGAGCGACGGCAGTAAATTGGTTGATTTATTGGGCGATTGAAAATGATTGTTTTTCAAAAGATAGTGGATTAATGCCAAGTCCTAGTTCACCCCCTGTTAATCCAGTTAAAGGACATTTTGGCGATCCAGAAATTAAATAAGTTTTTTTGAATAAGGTAAATGATTCTATTAAAGGTATAGTTGTAATGGATACTACTTTCTTTGGAGAGAAGAATTGATTCTTCCTACAATAGCAATTATCGGAAGACCTAACGTTGGGAAATCTACCTTAGTTAATCGTCTTTGCCAAAGTAATGATGCAATAGTATTTGATAAGCCTGGTGTTACAAGAGATAGAACTTATCAAAATGCTTCATGGGGAGGTAAGGAATTTCAAATAGTTGATACTGGAGGTTTAGTTTTTGATGATGATAGTGAATTTCTCCCAGAGATAAGGACACAAGTTTTCTTGGCTCTAGAAGAGGCTTCACTTGCGTTACTGGTGGTAGATGGAAATCAAGGCGTTACTGATGGTGATTTATCAATAGCAAAATGGTTAAGAAACTCAAGCTGTAAAACAATTGTTGCTGTTAATAAATGTGAATCGACTACTCTAGGAATATCCCTAGCTTCAGAGTTCTGGAAATTAGGATTGGGCGAACCTAACCCTGTTTCGGCTATTCATGGTTCAGGTACTGGAGATCTTTTAGATCTCGTTATTGGCGAACTTCCTGAAAATAATATCCAGGATGATGAAGAAAAGATAATGATGTCAATTATTGGTAGGCCTAATGTTGGTAAATCTAGTTTGTTAAATTCAATCTGTGGAGAAAAAAGAGCAATAGTTAGTGATATTAGTGGTACGACAACTGATTCAATAGATACGCTTATTAAAAAAGGTGATAATCATTGGAAAATTATTGATACTGCAGGGATTAGAAGAAAGAAAAATGTTAAATATGGCACTGAATTCTTTGGTATTAATAGGGCTTTTAAATCTATAGATAGAAGTGATGTTTGTGTTTTAGTTATAGATGCTGTAGATGGAGTAACTGATCAAGACCAGAAGCTGGCTGGGCGCATAGAAGAACAAGGTAGAGCTTGTATAATTGTTGTTAATAAATGGGATCTTGTAGAAAAAAATAGTTCAACAATTTATCAAGTAGAAAAAGAACTTAGATCTAAACTTTATTTTTTACACTGGTCAAAAATGATTTTTATATCTGCCCTAACTGGTCAAAGAGTTGATAATATTTTTGAGCATGCTCTTAATGCTGTAAATCAACATAGAAGAAGAGTTACAACATCTGTAGTTAATGAAGTACTTAAAGAATCAATCAGTTGGAAAAGTCCTCCAACGAAGAGAAGCGGCAAGCAAGGTAGGCTTTATTACGGTACTCAAGTAAAGAACAAACCTCCCACTTTTACTCTTTTTGTAAATGACCCTAAATTATTCGGAATAACTTATAGAAGATATATTGAAAAACAAATTAGAGTAAATTTAGGCTTTGAAGGCACACCCCTCATTTTACTTTGGAGAGGAAAACAGCAAAGAGCTTTAAATAAAGAAGTCGAAAGAGAAAATATTGAGTTAATTCAAAAAGATTAATGAATTTGCTAACCAAATTTTCTGTTGGTCAATACGTTCATGGTAATAGAAGTTGGCTAAGAATTATAGATAGTAGATTAAAAATAATTATCGTAATGATATTTTTAATCACTCCAATCTGGGCAGGTCCAATATGGAGATTGAGTTTAGTTGGTTTTTTACTATTAATTACTTTTTTAAGTTTATTGCCATCTAGAGTATGGTGGCGATCATTATTTTTTCTCTCATGCTTGTCACTTTTAATTGGATGTATATCAATTCTTGCCTCTTCTGATATTCAATCTCTTGATGGCTACTTGAGAAATCCCAATGAGTTGCAAGTAGTACTGGAAAGCCAAAAAGAATGGAATATTTTGCAAATTCCTTCGCAGAAGATATGGTTTATTAATTTTGGTCCCTATAACTTATCAAGAAAAGCCTTTGAACTAGGAATAAAAACCTCCACTTTGATATTTACCGTTATTCATAGTGTGAATTTGATGCTTTTAACCACATTGCAGGAAGACATTGTATGGGGATTAAGTTGGTTTATGTATCCATTAAGAAAGATTGGATTGCCAACTAGTAAGTGGCTTTTTCAGTTGTTAATTGCATTACGTTTTATTCCTCTAGTGCAGGAAGAACTTCAAAATATCATTAAATCAGTGTCAGTTAGATCAATAAATTTTCGAAATTTAGGATTAAAGAAATCCTTTAATGTTTTATTAATCTTAGTGGAAAGGTTATTTCAAAATATATTTCTGAGAATTGATCATGGAGCAGAATCATTACTCTCAAAGAAAAAAATTATTATAAAAACCAACAGATTTAGAACTCTTTATCCTTCAAAATCTCTCAATGTAATTGTTAATACATTATCGATTTGTTTTATTTGCATAGCAATTTTTCTTAGAAAACTGTATGGTGCATTATAAATAACACAATATTTAGGTTTGAGTTCTGAGCGTTATTTAAACCATCCAACATTTGGTATGTTGTACCAAGTCTCTCCTGGAAATGATGGGAGAGATATTTATGCGACTTTATATGCTCAAAAAATGTTTTTTTTGGTAGAAGTTAGACAGAGAGAAGTTTTTTTTGAAGTTATACCTTACTTAGATGCTCGTAATCAGGCGGAATTAAACCTTCAAAAAGCTAGAAGAAAAGGATCTGAAGAACTATCTAAATGGGAGAATTTATTTACGCAAACTTTCTTATAAAAGGTGAACCCTGCAAATTATTTAAAAATAAAAAATAAAATACCATCAAATGTAAATATTCTTGCGGTAAGTAAAGGATTTAAAAGTCAAGAAATCAAGACTATTCAAAATATAGGTCAGAACGATTTTGGTGAAAGTAAGGTTCAAGAGGCGTTTGAAAAACAATTAACCTTAAAAGATCTTAAACAAATAAATTGGCACTTTATTGGAAGAATACAAAGTAATAAAATAAGAAAAATAGTTCAAAATTTTAAATACATTCATTCAGTAGATTCATTTGAAAAGTTGCAAAAGATTTCTAATATTTCACGTGAAGAGAAGAAAAATCCATTAATAATGTTGCAGGTTAAGTTGAGTGATGACCCTACTAAAGGAGGCTTTAATCCTGAATTTTTAATTTTGAAATGGAGAGAAATTCAAGAGTTGAAAAATATTTCATTAACCGGTTTGATGACTATCAATCCTAAAGGACTTAGCTCTAAAGAAAATTCAGGGTTGTTCAAAAAATGTCGTGCTCTCGCTGATTCACTGCAACTACCAGATTGTTCCATGGGGATGTCAGGTGATTGGGAGGAAGCTATTGACGCTGGATCAACTTGGTTAAGATTAGGATCATTGATTTTTGGAGGTAGATCCTAATTAGTTATTTTTTTATAAAAATCTTATCTATAAACTTGCAGTAAAGTTCAACTAACGTTATTTAAGTATAGGTAGTTTATTCATTTAAAAAATGAATCTATTACTTAAGGTTCTTAAACCTTAGTAATCAATTTCAAGAGGATTTAAAAGGTGTCACTTATTTCTAGATTAAAGGCAGTTGTTGCAGGGGATGAGTATCTCGATGATGATTTTGATGAGTTGGATTATGCTTCAGAGGATGAATTAAATGATATTAATAATTTCAAACAAAATCCAAAGAATGCAAATGCCCTTGCAAATTCAAATCCATTCGATTTTATGAATAACAACAGATCATCAAAAGTAGTTGGTATGCCTGGGATCTCAAATTCATCCTCAGAAGTAAGCTTAATGGAACCAAGAAGTTTTGATGAGATGCCTCAAGCTATACAAGCATTAAGAGAGAGAAAAACTGTAATTCTCAATTTAACTATGATGGATCCTGATCAAGCTCAAAGAGCGGTTGATTTTATTGCTGGGGGTACATATGCAATTGATGGACATCAAGAGAGAGTCGGTGAAAGTATTTTTCTTTTTGCGCCAAGTTGTGTAAATGTAACTAGTTCTTCACCAGAAGAAGCTTCTCCTTCTTCTGTGCCTACAGAAAACACACCACAATATAGTTTGGGCAAAAATACTACTCCTGAACCAGCATGGGGTAATTCTAAATTAAGTGCTTATTCATGATTAATCTGTGACTGATAAAATTGCGATTATTGGTTTTGGAAATATTGCAAGTGCTATAGTTACCCCTCTATTAGATAACAAATTAATTCAGCCAGAAAATGTTTTTTGTGTTGTAAATACAGAAAAAAGTTTAGAAAAAATAAAAAATAATTATAAACATAATATAAACGTTTATAAATCAGGTTCTAAAGAGTCAAAAATAATTTGGGATTGTCAATATAAACTTCTTTCGATAAAACCCCAACAATTAAATGACATAAGTGAGGCCCATCATATAAAAAACAAGGACAATTTAATAGTTTCAATTCTTGCGGGGGTTTCAATAAATAGACTTACTCAAAAGTTTCCTAATCATAAATGTGTGAGGGTGGTTACAAATATTCCAATAACTATTGGAAAAGGTTTAACAGGGATTTCTTGGGGAGAAGAAATTACAGAAGATCAGAAACAATTTACAAAAAAATTATTTGAAAATACTAGTAAGATTTATGAATTTACTGAAGATTACCTTGATATATTTTTAGCTTTAACTTCATCAGGTCCTGCAATTATTGCTTTAATTATAGAAGCATTAAGTGATGGAGGATTAAGCGGGGGATTACCAAAAATAATTTCAGAGGAACTTGTTATGGAAATGATACTAGGGACTATTTGTTTAATAAAGGAAAATAAACTTACTACTTCTGAGCTTAAAAATTTAGTAACCTCTCCAGGTGGAACAACTATTTCTGCTTTAAGGGTTTTAGAAAAAAAGAGTGTAAGGTCAGCATTAATTGAATCAATAGTTTCAGCTAGTAATAGAAGTAAGGAGTTTCGTTAGGTTTTTGAATTATCTTTTAAGTTCATATAAACTTTTTCAAGTGAATTTATATTTTTAGTAATTGTGTATCTCTCAAGTACACGTTCTCTAGCTTTTTCTCCAAGATCTTTTGTAAATGAAGGGTGTTCTACAAGAATTGGGATTATAGTTTTTAATTGTGCAGCCACATTATCAGTTGAAATTACTATTCCTGCTCCGTTATCTAAAACTTCACCATCAGCTCCGGCATCTGTAGCTACACAAGCAGTACCAGCAGACATTGCCTCTAAAAGTGATAATGATAAACCTTCTACTAAGCTTGGTAAGAAAAATACTTCTGCTATTTGCATTATTGCTATCCTAGTTTCTAAATCTAATTCGGCACCCCACCAAATTAATTTCTCATTACCAAGGTTAGAAAAACTATTTTCAAGTGTTGGCTTCATTGGTCCATCCCCAACAATAACTAATTTGCAATTTTGAGTTTTTGTTTGGCGCCAAGAACGTAAAAGTGCCTCGATATTTTTCTCATTTGCAATCCTTCCCATATATAAAAAGATTCTTTCATTTCCAAGTTTGTTTTTTACCTGATCATATTTTTTACTTTTTTCGCAAAAAGGTTTCCAAATATTTTCATCAACGCCGTTTGGAATAATTATTTGTTTTTCTTTAGGTACTCCTAATTTCTCAAGAACATTTTTTTGAGGTTCAGAAAAAATAATTATTTTATCGAACTTTGCTAAAGAGGGAGCATAAAGTTGATATGTTAATTGTTGAGTGCTCGCAGTTAGATTTCTATTTTTTGCATCAAATGGTGGATGAAATGTTCCTATAAGAGGAACATTAATTTCATTACAAAGCTCTGGAAGTCTAAAGTCTAAAGGAGATAAAGTTAGGCTTGCATGTACTATGTCAGGTTTTAATCTTTCCAATGATAGCCTTAGCTCTTTTTCTGCCCTTGGCGAGGGTATTGTATAAACTTGAGATTTAATTAAATATGGGAGACTTACATCAGGATCATTTGCAAGAAATAATGGTTTTGATGAATTTGAACTAGAGGGATTGTCGAAATGAATAAAACTAATTTTATGCCCTCTGGCCTTCAATTCCTTAGTAGTTGAATTGCCATAAGTTACATTTCCGCAAAAAGGGGATTTTTTACCCAACCAGGCAATATGAACCACATTAATTGATTTAGCTATTTATAAAGTTAACAGTAAGAGCCGCTATGATCATAATTTTTAAATTTTTTTATGATTTATGAAAATCTTAACTATATATTTCTCTCAACATTTTTAGTGAAGATAATTCTTTCTCTAGTTGAGAAGAGATCCAAGTCTCAATAATAAATAATATTTTAAGCCAGACTTTTTTAGGTCCCAATAACTCTCCATTAGATTTTATTGGTAATTCGGGAAAAAGAAGTCTTTGTAATAGAGCAACTTCAGATGCATTTATTTTTAGATTACTTTGAGGATCTTCAATTGACGAAAACCCTTCACTTGGCAAATAATAACAACTCCATTCCCAATTTCCTAAAGGCGGAATAATAGGTTCTCCAGTTTTACAGCAATGATGAATTGGTAAATTTATACCTCCAATGGCTAATAGATGGATTAAAGATTGAATACTCATTGAGAGCATTTTAATATCTTCTTCTTTAGATTCTTCATACAAATAAATCCTATCTAGATGTGCAAGAACACAAGTTAAATAGTTTTGTTGCTTATCATTATTACCTACTAATAAAAAAGTTAATTCAGTTATTGCTTGCGCGGCTGCAAGACATTCAATATTTTTCCCTAGACCAGAATAGCTTTTTAATATTTTAATTTGACGTACAGATTTAAGAGCTTTAATACAGAGACCCTCTAGTCTGCACTCACCAGAACCAGACATTTAAAAATTTACTTCTTGGAAAATCTCACAAAAATTAGAAGTTCCAACGCAACTAATTCCATTATCAAACAAATCAATAACTTGTGTCAGTTTTTTTATACCACCTACAACTTTTATTTGATTTTGAGAGCCTGTTATTTTTAGTATTTCGGGGACATCATTAGATGTAAGAGGAGATCCAAACCCGTCCCCGAATTGAAAATTTTTTATTCCTAATTCCAAACATATTTCTATCGCATTAATAAAAACTTCTTCTTGTAGTTTTGATTTATTTATG
>LUMN01000619.1_pt1 | contig 12578 bp, 12 predicted proteins | sample 729991 | NCBI WGS metagenome assembly LUMN01 (sample SAMN03860262, study PRJNA289734) | marine metagenome | biome: seawater column; feature: ocean; material: water; isolation source: Red Sea water column Station 22 - depth 25m | place: Saudi Arabia: Red Sea | collected 2011-10-15 | depth 25 m
TTTTGCGTTTTCGCTTAGATTTGATTTAAACATTAATATGCATGTAGAGTCTTTATCTCCACGACCAACTCTACCTCTTAATTGATGAAGTTGAGATAAACCAAATTTGTTAGCATTTTCAATTATAATCGTATTTGCATTTGGAAAATCTATCCCAACCTCAATAATCGTTGTAGAAACCAAAATCTTAAATTTATTATTTAAAAAATTGTTTAGTATTTCATTTTTTTCATCTACATCAGTTTTTCCATGAAGCAAACAAACTTGATTTGGAAACTTGCTTTCTAAATATTCATACTTTTTTACAGCTGATGAGTGATCCAATTTTTTAGATTCTTCAATTAATGGACAAACCCAAAAAATTTGATTTCCTAAGTTAATTTCTTTTCTTATAAATTTTAAAACATCTTCAATTTTAACCTCTAATTTACTATATGTTTTAATTGGTTTTCTATTTTTAGGTTTTTCTCTAATTATTGAAATATCCATATCACCATAAATTGTCATTGTTAGAGTTCTAGGTATAGGTGTTGCTGTCATTAATAATACATCACAATTTGATCCACCTTTGTCCGACAATTTTTTTCTTTGATTCACTCCAAACTTATGTTGTTCATCTATAATTATTAATCCTAATTTTTTGAAAATTACTTTTTTTTGAAAAATAGCGTGTGTACCAAAAATAATATCAATTTTATTATTTTCTAATCTTTGAAGTATTTCTTTTTTTACCTTGTATTCTGATTTTCCAGAAATAAGAGCTATATTTATATTTTTAGGAAATAATTTTTTTGCTAGATTAAAATGTTGTCTTGCTAGAATTTCTGTAGGAGCCATAAAAGCAACCTGGAAACCAGAATTTATAGTATTAATTGCTGCTAAAAGAGACACTATTGTTTTTCCACTACCAACGTCTCCTTGTAAAAGTCTAAACATTTTATTTGGTGAACTTAAGTCTTTGTTTATTTCGTTAAGTGATTTTTGTTGATCACCCGTAAGAGAAAAATCTAATTTATCTATTATAGAATTTTGTTTATTTAAATTAATAACTTTATTTTTTTTTTTTATTTTTCTTATTTTTTTTCTTATTTCAGAATTAACAAGAAATGTTGAAAATATTTCATCAAAAGCAAGTCTTTGATAGAAATTTGATTTATAATTTCCAATATTTTCAGGTTTGTGCAGTTCTTTAATTGAGCTATTCCAACTTATATTTTTAAATTTAGATAAAATACTTTTAGAGTGCCATTCATTAAAAACTGGTAAATTATTGATTATTTGATTTAAGATTTTATTATATATTTTTTCAGAAATACCTTCAGTTAATGAGTATTTATTATGAGTTTGCTTGATTAAAGAAGAATCCTCAGAAACATATTTTGGATTTGTAATTTGGTATTTATTCCTAAAATGACCTATTTTACCACTAACAGTAATTTCTTTTCCTAATGGAAGTATTTTTTTTATGTATCCTTCATAACTATTAAAAAAAATACAATCTATTTCACCAGTTTCATCACTACATAAAACTCTATTTGGTAATTTCCTTATTCTTGGGAAGTTATACTTTTGTGGAATTATAGTTACTGTTTGTATTTCACCAATTTTTAAATCTTTTATTTTTGATGACAAGCTTCTATCTGTATAAGATTTTGGAAGTTTCCATAGTAAATCAAATAAATTATTAATATTTTTCTTCTTTAATAAATTTTTTGTTTTAGTTCCTACACCTTTTAAAGAACTTAAATCTGACAATAAATATTCATAATTTGTTTTATTATTCATTAACTACTAATATATTCTAATTATTATGATCAACATAGATGAATTAAAAAAAAAAATTATTTACCGATCTAATTATAGAGGCACAAAAGAAATGGATAATCTTTTAGGTGCATTTACAAAAAAATATATAAATAATTTAAATGAAAATGATCTTCTTGATTTAGAAAAACTACTGAATATTGATGACACTAATTTGTATAATTTTTACAATGGTTTTAAAACCGATTTTGAATTTGAAAATAATAATATTAATTTCTTATATAAAAATTTTGATTATACTGAAAAATAATGGCGGAGAGACTGGGATTCGAACCAGCCATCTCTCCGTGAGCAAGGTTTTATAATTATAATTATTTAATTCAACCATAAAATAGTCTAATAAACTTATTAATTACAAGCATCATGGTTTCCTATGAATAAAGAATTTAACAAAGGCTTATTACTTGCTGGGTTTGGATCTTTTTGGTGGGGGTTTTTTGGTGTAATTTATTTTAAATATATTGCTTATATTGGCCATATTGAATTAGTAGTTCATAGATGTTTATGGACAGCATTTACTTTAATTCTGACTACTTTTTTTTTCTCTAAATGGAATGTTTTTTTTAAAATTGTAAAAAATAAATCAAATTTATTTTATTTATTTATCTCAGGTTTTTTAATTTTTATAAATTGGGGTGTATGGATATATGCTATAGCAACAAATAGAATTATAGATGCAAGTTTTGGGTATTTTATAATGCCCATTTTAAGCGTAATGCTTGGTTATCTTTTTTTTAAAGAAAAACTTAATAAAAAAAGAATCTTTTCAATTCTCTTAGTTGTTCTATCAATTCTTTTTTTAATAATAGTAAGTATTAAATCATTGCCTTGGGTTGGTTTAATTGTTGCTTTAAGTTGGGGGTTTTACAATTTAGTTAGAAAAAAAATTAATGTTGATACTGATGTAGGCCTTCTTATAGAGAGTTTATTTATATTGCCATTTGCACTGTTAGCTTTTTATTTGATAGCAAGCAAAGGATATAATGATTTTCAATTATCTGATCCATCGATGATGCTATTTATTTATCTTGCTGGACCTATGACTGTCATACCTTTATTTTTATATGTTAGGGGAGTTGAACTCTGTGGTTTAGGACCGACTGGCATGATATTTTATATAACTCCCACTTTTCAGTTTTTATTAGGGTATTTTTATTACAACGAGCCTTTTTCAATAACAAAATTAGTTAGTTTTATTTTTATTTGGATTGCTGTAATTATATATTTGAAGGATTTGCATGAAACTAATTAATTTTTTTTTATTTTTTATTTTTATTTCTATTAATTTCTCATTTGCACAATATTTCAGAAAAAACGTTTGATACAGTTATGTCTGATACTAAATTTTTATCAGATGTGATAAAATATGATAGATATCAACCTGAATTTTATGAGGATACTAAAACTTATATTTCAAAAAGAACATCTTCAAAAAAAGTCTCTTTAGGAAAAAAATTCTATGAAAAAAATTCAAAATTAATAAATACTGTTGAAAACGAATTTAATATAGAGAGAGAGTTACTATTAGCCCTGATGGGAATAGAAACCAATTTTGGAACGTATGTTGGTAAAATGGATATTTTATCCTCTTTGGCAACTTTAAGTTTTGATAAAAGAAGATCAGAATTTTTTACAAATGAATTATTAATACTTTTGCGATTAATAGAAAATGATCAAATAGATTATAAAACGTTATATGGGTCTTGGGCAGGTGCTTTTGGTTTTTTTCAATTTATGCCATCAACAATGAAAAATTATGCTATTGACCATGATGGCAACGGATATATAGATTTAAAAAATAATAATGATGCTTATGCTTCTGCATCTAATTATTTAAATCAAATAGGCTGGAAAAGTGAAAATCCTTGTTTTTATAGAATTGATTTATCAGAGAATATACCAAGTAAATATTTAAACATTTCTGCAAAAAAACTTCATGATAAAAAAAAATTAAAATATTTTAGAAAATTTATTAAAAATAATGATCAAATAGATAATAAGTACAACTCTTTAAAGGTAGCCATTATAACTCCAGATAAAGATATCATACCTGATGCCGAAACTTTAAATCCAGCTTATATTGTATTTGATAACTATGAGATAATATTAAAATGGAATAGGTCATTGCGATTTGCTTTAGCCGTTTGTACATTAAAAGATAAATTTAAAAATGAACTTTAAAAAACTAATATTAATTATTTCTATACTTTTTTTATCTGCATGTAATCAATTTGATCAAAATAATAAAAACTTAGTTTATATTAGTGATCAAAAGTATAGTAATACTGGATTTGCTTTAATTTATGATGATGAATTAAAAAAAGAAAAAAAAATATCTAAAAAAATTGATAATAGATCTCTTTTAATTTTTCATAATAAAATTAAAAAAAATTCATTTGTTAAAATTACCAATCCTATTAATGATAAATCCATTATAGCAGAAGTAATCTCTAATAACGTTAAATTCTCTACTTTTTATAACTCTGTAATTACGCAACGAATTGCTGAGGAGTTATCACTTGACCCTAAAGAACCTTATATCGATCTTGTTTTAATCTCAAAAAGTTCAACATTTGTAGCTAAAAAGGCAAAGACTTTTGATGAAGAGAAAAGTGTAGCTGAAAAAGCTCCTGTTGATGGAATTACCATAGATAATCTGGGTAAAGAAAAGACTAAAGAAGTCAAAATAAAAAAACATAAATTTTTATATTCAATAAAGATTGCAGATTTTTATTACCGAGACTCAGCAGAAAATATGGTTAATAGAATAAAAGATGAGACAAATATAAAAAAATCTGTAATTAAGAAATTATCTAAAACTAAATATAGGGTATTATTGGGTCCATTTAATGATATAAAAAAACTAGAAAAATCATTTAATGAAATAAAAGTATTAAATTTTGAAAATATAGAGATATTAAAAGATGTTTAGAATATTATTAATTGTAATTTTTTTTAGTTTTTCATTAGTAAGTGTTTCAAAAGCTAATTTTGATGTAAAGGCAAGAACTGCAATATTACAAGATTATCATTCTGGAGAAATTCTCTATGAAAAAGAGCCAGATATTTCAATTTATCCAGCTTCTATGACAAAAATAATGACAGCAATTATTGCTTTTGATTTAATAAAATCAGGCGATCTTAGTTTAGACGAAAAATTTATAATATCAGAGAGAGCTTGGAGATTATCTACATCTGGATATTCATCGATGTTTATAATGGTAGGTGATCAGGTCTCTGTAGAAAATTTATTAAGAGGTATTATTGTTGCTTCTGGTAATGATGCATGTATTGCATTAGCTGAAGGTATAGCAGGTACTGAAGAAGAATTTGCAATTTTAATGACTGCTAAAGCAAAAGAATTAGAGATGGATAATACAAACTTTTCTAATTCATCAGGAATAAATGACCCCGACAATTACTCAACTGTTAGAGATATTTTAAAAATGTCTAGATATTTAATTAAAGAACATCCTGAATTTTACAAAATGTTTGCTGAAAAAGAATTTACGTGGGATAGAACAGGGGGCGATCCAATAACACAAGGAAATAGAAATCCTTTGCTTTATAAAAATCTTGGAGCAGATGGAATAAAAACTGGTTATTTAGCTGTTGAAAAATATTCTTTAGCATCATCAATAGATAGAAATGGCAGAAGATTGATTGCTGTAGGAAGTGGTTTTAATTCAAAAAATGCTAGATCTAAAGAGAGCACAAAATTACTTACATTTGGTCTTACCAACTATGATCTTGTAGAAATAGCTAAAGCTAATAAACCATTACACAAAATTGATGTTTGGTTAGGAAAAGAGAATAGTGTGGAAGCATATACAAAGGAAGATATTTATAAAACAATCAAAAAAGCGAAAAAAAAACTTTTAAAAGTTGTTGTTAAGTATGATGGACCAGTCGAAGCACCAATTGAAAAAGATCAAAAAATAGCCACTCTAAGAGTTGTTTATGATCAAGAACTTGTTGGTGAGTATGATTTACTTTCATCGAAAGAAATTAAAAAAGTTAATTTTTTTACAAGATTAATAAAATCAATAAATTATTTAATTTGGGGTGATGTCTAAAAAACCCATCATTGTTTTTGAGGGTATAGAGGGTAGTGGCAAAAGTCATCATATAAATAAAGTATCTAAATATTTAGATAAAAAGAAAATTAATTATATAAAGATAAGAGAACCAGGTGGAAGTCTTAATTCTGAAAAAATAAGGAGATTAATTTTAAATAAAAAATCTAATTTTAACATATATACTGATTTACTTTTATATTTAGCAGCGCGTAGTGAAAATATAAATCTTATAAAAAAATCATACAAAAAAAAAATTATTTTGATTGATAGATTTACAGACTCAACTATTGCATATCAGCATTATGGTATGGGTGTTGATTTAAACATTATAAATATCATAAATAAATTTCTATTAAAAAACATTAAAGTCAATTTTACTTTCCTCAATGTTGTAAATAAAAAAAATCTATTTCAAAGATTAAAAAATAGAAAATCTCTCAATCGATATGATCAGTTTGATATGAATTTTTATAATAAAGTTCAAAAAGGTTTTTTGAAATTAGCTAAATCGAATAAAAAATCATACAAAATAATTGATTCTAATTTAGATATAAAAAAAAATGAAGATTTAATAATAAATCAAATTAAAAAATTAATTAAATGAATTTAAATCCCCTAACTCAAATAAATTTATTTGAGCACAAAGAAATTTTTAATCAATTATATAAATTATCTAAAAACGATACTTTGCCTAATAAAATTCTTTTATCTGGTGAAAAAGGTATTGGAAAATCAACATTAGCATATCATTTAATTAATCTTGTATTATCGGAAAATGAAGAACATCCATATGACTTTGAAAATAATAAAATTAATCCAGATAATAAGTCATACAAACTTATACTAAATAAATCTAACCCAAATTTTTACTTAATTGATGTCTTAGAAGAAAAAAAAAATATTGATATAAATCAAATTAGGGAATTAATAATAAATCTAAACAAATCCTCATTTAATAATAAAAAAAGATTTGTTTTAATTGATAATATTGAATTATTAAACTTAAATTCTATTAATGCTTTGTTAAAAATTTTAGAAGAACCTAATGAAAATATAAATTTTATTTTAATAAATAATAATAAAAGAGTGCTACCAACTCTTAAATCCAGATGTTTAAATTTCAAAGTTTTTTTAAAAAAAGATCAGTCTATTAGAATTGTTAATCAATTACTTAACGATGACATAAATACTTTTATCAATAATAAGTTATTTGATTATTATGCTACTCCTGGAAAATTATTTAAATTAATAAAGTTATCTGAAGAATATGACTTAGACCTTGCTAAATTTGATTTAAATACAACTCTCACAACTATAATAAAAGATAAAATTTATAAAAAAGATAAATCTATAACTGAAATCATTTATTCTTTTATTGAACTTTATTTTAGAGATAATATATCTATTGAAAATATTAGTTTACTAAAGTCAGTCATACCATTATTTTTTAGAAAAAATTAATAATACTAGAACTTATAATTTAGATGAGGAAACATTGTTTATGGAATTTGAGGATAAAATACTAAATGGATAAAACTTATTATATTACCACGCCTATATACTACCCATCAGCTAAGCCTCATATGGGTCATGCATATTCAAGTATTGTCGCAGATTTTTTTGCAAGATTTAAAATAATTGATAATTATCAGGTTCATTTTCTTACAGGTACAGACGAACATGGATTAAAAATTCAAAGATCTGCTGAAAAAGCAGGGAAAGAGCCTCTAGTATTTTGTGATCAAATTAGTCAAACCTTTAGAGATCTTTCGGATACTTTGAATTTATCTAATACTGATTTTATAAGAACTACAGAAGCTAGACATAAAAAAACAGTTCAACATCTTTGGAATGAACTTGAGAAAAATGATGATATATACTTATCAAACTATTCTGGATGGTATTCAGTATCAGATGAAGCCTTTTATAACGAAGACGAAATTGAGGAATTAGACGGAAAAAAAATTGCTATATCATCAAAATCTCCTGTTGAATGGATTGAAGAAGAATCTTATTTTTTTAGACTTTCAAAGTGGGAAAAACCGTTATTAGAATATTATGAAGCTAATCCAGATTTTATTGCTCCACAATCTAGGAAAAATGAAGTTATTAGTTTTGTAAAAAGTGGTCTTAAAGATCTTTCTGTAAGTAGAAAAAGTTTTTCATGGGGCATACCTGTTCCAAATAATAAAAACCACGTGATATATGTTTGGCTCGATGCTTTAACAAATTATTTAAGTGCATTAAACTATCCTAATACAAATGATGATTTGTTTAAAAAATTTTGGCCAGCCTCAATACATTTAATTGGAAAAGATATACTCAGATTTCATGCTGTTTATTGGCCTGCTTTTTTATTAGCAGCAAAAATTGATTTACCAAAGAGAGTTTACGGACATGGATGGATATTATCAGGGGAAGAAAAAATGTCTAAATCTAAAGGAAATATTCTTGATCCACTTGAAATAATTAAAGAGTATGGTCTAGATCCTTTAAGATACTACTTAATTAAAGAAGTTTCTTTTGGGAATGATGGAAATATATCTCAAGAAAGACTAGAAGATTGTATTAATAGTGATTTAGCTAACAATTATGGAAATTTATGTCAGCGTGTAACCGCTTTTGCAATAAAAAATTGTAATGGAAAAATTCCATTAGAAGTTAAATTTCATGATGAAGATTTATTAATACTAAATAAGTATAAAGATAATTTAGATAATATTAGGTCACAAATTGACAATCAAAATATTAATTTTTACATTGATTATATTGTAAATTCACTTTTTGAAGCTAACAAATATTTTAATGATCAAGAACCATGGAAAAAGAAAGACGATATAATTAGATTAAATACTATTGTTTACACTACTTTAGAAATTGTAAGAAAAATAAGTTTTTTACTATATCCAATTATTCCTGAATCTTCTTTAAAGGCATTAAAGATTTTTGACATTGAAGAAAAAAATATAAAATTAGATTCAGTTTCTAATAATGAGTATTTAACAAAAGGTAATAATATTAATAAAATAGACATACTTTTTAAAAAAATAGAGAAAAACAATGATTGATTCACACTGTCATCTAGATCATGAACCATTATTAAGTGATTTAGCTAATGTAATACAAAGATCAAAAGAAGTTGGTATAGAAAAATTATTAACTATCTCAACTTCGTTTGAAAGTTTTTCTAGAGTAAAAGATTTAATTAATAAAGATGAGATGATCTATGGTACTATTGGCATTCATCCTCATGAAAGCTCCACAGATATTATCACTTCAAAGCAGATCATTGAAAGTCTCAATGAAAACTCAAAAATTATTGGAATTGGAGAAACTGGGTTAGATTTTTATTATAATAATAGTGAAAAAGACAAGCAGATAGCAAGTTTTAAAGAACATATAGATGCATCCATAAAAACCAATATTCCATTAATTGTTCATTCAAGAGATGCAGAAAAAGAAACTTTTGAGATTTTAAATGAATATAAAAATGAAAACCTTAAAATTTTGATGCATTGTTTTACTGGGTCTAAAGAATTCTCAGAAAAACTAATGACTTTAAATTCATTCTTTTCAGCAAGCGGTATCATTACTTTTAAAAACTCATTGGATTTACAAGATACGTTCAAATCTATTCCAATGGATAATATCTTAATTGAGACTGATAGTCCTTTTTTAGCACCCGTTCCTAAAAGAGGAAAAAAAAATGAACCATCATTCATTGATTTTACTGCTGCAAAATTAGCTGAAATTAAAAATATATCCAAAGAAGATCTTATCAAAAAAACTACAGATAACTTTAATAAACTTTTTTTTAATTGAAATTAATGCAATTTATTATTTTAGGCTGTGGTAGTTCAATGGGTGTACCAAGACCAGATGGTTTTTTTGGAAATTGCGACCCTAATAATAAAAAAAATTATAGAACAAGATGTTCAGCTTTAATAAAAACCACAGATGAAAATATCCTCATAGATACATCTCCTGATCTACGTCAACAACTTTTAAGACATAAAATAAAAAAAATTAATAAAGTGTTATATTCTCATATGCATGGCGATCAAACTCATGGAATAAATGATCTAAGATCTTTTTATATAAACAGCAGAAAGCAACTTGACGTTTACGCTGATAAATATACTTCTAAATACCTTAATTCTACATTTTCTTATATTTTTAAAAGTTATTCAAAAGAATATCCTGCAACTCTTAAACTCAATAAACTTCCAAAAAAAATATTTACAAAAAAAAATAATAAAAAGATTGGAATTCAATCAATTATGGTTGAACATGGTAAGGTTAAATCAAATTGCTTTATAATTGATAAAAAATTAGCGTATATAAGTGATGTAAGTAAAATTTATAACAAAGATCATAAGTATTTTAAAAATCTAAAATATTTAGTCATTGATTGCTTGTGGTACAATTTTCATCCTTCCCACTTTAATTTAGAGTCTTCACTGGCTATAATTAAAAAATTTAAACCTAAAAAAGCTATTCTTACAAACTTGTCACCAGTATTAGATTATAAGGTGCTAAAAAAAATGCTTCCTAAAAATATTATTCCAGCACATGATGGATTAACTATAAACTTATAAGATATTTTCTATAGCTTTAATTATTTTTTTTGACATTGGTTTTGTCATTGATGCAAAAGTATCTTCTATTTTGCCTTCTTTATTAATTAGAATTTTATGAAAATTCCATTTAGGGACAGCAGATTTTCCATGATTTTCTTTTGCCCATTTAAAAATTTCATGTGAATTTTTGCCTTTTACCTCTGTAATAGTTGTAAGAGGAAAGTTAATATTAAAATTTACTTCACAAAACTCTTTTACATCTGCATCATTACTTTTTTCTTGATTAAATGAATTAGATGGAACACCAAGAACAATCAAACCTTTTTCTTTATATAAATCCCACAATTCCTGTAATTCATCATATTGTTTAGTAAACCCGCAATAACTTGCTGTATTCACAACTAAAATAACTTTATTTTTGTAATCTTTAAAATTAATTGTCTCACCAGTTATACTCTCTATGCTGAAGTCATAAATTTTTTTTTCATAGTTTGCACTAGCTGAAGTTTTAAAAAAAAACATAATTATAGATAACAGAAATATTACTTTTCTCATTTACTCGGTTTATTGGGAGTAAGTAATATCAAAAAATAACCAAATAAAGTGGATAACAATGACCCAGTTAATACACCTATTTTTACACCATCCATATATTGCATGTTTTCAACAAAAGCTAAATTTCCAACAAATAAACTCATGGTGAATCCAATCCCAGTAAGTACTCCTACACCATAAAAATTATACCAACTTGTATCATTTGGCATTTGAGCTACTTTTAATTTAATTGACACATATGAGAAGACAAAAACACCTAGTTGTTTACCAAGGAATAGTCCTAATACGATTCCAAGGGGAACCTTATCAAGTAATGAAGCGAACGATAAACCTTCAAGAGATACTCCAGCATTTGCAAATGCAAATAAAGGCATTATTCCGAAAGCAACATATGGACTAATTGCGTGTTCAATTTTTATTAATAATGAAAAATCTTTTTCTTTTTTTCTATGAGGAATTGTCATAGCTAACAAGACACCAGCAATAGTAGCGTGTATTCCTGAGTTATGCGTAAAATCCCAGAGAAATAGTCCTACAACCAAATAAGGTAGAAACTTTTTAATGTTAAATTTGTTAATTAATAACAAAACAATAAAAGCTAATAACATTAAAGTTAAATACTTAATACTCAAATCTCCAGAGTAGAATAGGGCAATAATTACTATTGCTCCTAAATCATCTATTATAGCTAATGCAGTTAAAAATACTTTTAATGATAAAGGAACTCTTTTACCCAACAAAGATAAAACTCCTAATGAAAATGCAATATCTGTAGCAGATGGAATTGCCCATCCATTTAAAGTTTCACTATCACCTAAATTTATAAAAACATAAAACAGTGCAGGAACTAACATTCCTCCTACAGCAGCAATTATAGGTAATAAAGCTTGTTTAATATTAGAAAGTTCACCTTGTAAAAATTCTCTTTTAATTTCTAAAGTAACAAAGAAAAAGAAAATTGCCATCAAGGCATCATTGATCCAATGCAATACTGATAATTTTAATCCAAAATTATTAATACCTATGAATAAATACTTATTTAGAGTAGCAAAATATAAATCTGCTAGTCCAGAATTGCTTATAAATAATGCAATTATTGCAGCAAACAACAATACAAGTCCACTTGCAGCTTCTAATTTAAAAAACCATCTAAAAGGCTTAGATATATAATTAATCATAAAAAATTAAATTAGGTCTATAATAAATAGTTTTATATCTTGCAATGTTTCAAAAAGGTTAAATAGTATAATTTCTAATCCTGGAAAAACATTAATTAGTGGAGTTTTTAGAGTATCTAGCAAGATAATTAATGCTACAAAAGATATAATAAATACTATTAAATAAGAAAAAAACTTACTTCCCTTATTTTCTGTTTTTTTAAGTGTAGTTGTATTTTTTTGTTTTTCTGAATTTTTTTCTTTTTTTTTATTATTTATTTCAGTTTTAATTATTTCTTCTGGTTGTTGTTTCTCCTCTATTTTATCATCTTTATATTCGGCTTTTGTTTCAGTGTTTTTACTAATAATTTCCTGTTTTAACT
>LUMN01000438.1_pt1 | contig 12489 bp, 11 predicted proteins | sample 729991 | NCBI WGS metagenome assembly LUMN01 (sample SAMN03860262, study PRJNA289734) | marine metagenome | biome: seawater column; feature: ocean; material: water; isolation source: Red Sea water column Station 22 - depth 25m | place: Saudi Arabia: Red Sea | collected 2011-10-15 | depth 25 m
CTGACTTATATCAGTTCTTAGCCTGCCAACAGCAACATTATCCCTTCCCATAACGTCATTTGGCATAGGAAATCTATTATTTTTGTAATCCTCAATAACTTCAATTCCAGGAGATTTTTTTAATTCTTCAAGAGCATCTTTAGGCTCAACTACATCGGCAAATTCAATATTGATCGATTCAGAATGTGCTCTCAGTACTGGGACTCGAACACATGTAGCAGAGAGCTTTAAATCAGCAATATTTAATATTTTCCTTGTCTCATTAACCATTTTCATCTCTTCTTCGCAGTAATTATTTGAAAGCATAGGGGAATTATGTAAAAACAAATTAAAAGCAAGGGAGTATGGCAAAACTTCACTTTTTTGAGGATTTCCTTGAAGATATTGTTCAGTTAAAAGTTTTAGTTCCTCCATCGCCAGTTGGCCTGCACCACTTACAGATTGATATGTTGAGACAATAACTCTTTGAATAGTCGAAAGTTTGTTTAATGGAGCTAAAACTAATGTCAACAAAATGGTAGTGCAGTTTGGATTCGCTATTACCCCATCATGATTAAGTACGTCACTAGCATTAACTTCAGGGACTATAAGAGGAACGTTCTTATCTAATCTGAAAGCACTTTAACTAATTCTTCATCTTTCCAAATAATTTTTTTTCCTTCTGACCGCTCTGATGAAAGCAAGACCAATTCTGATATTGGGAAATCACGTTGTTCAAGAATTTTTAGCAATTCAGATCCCACAGCACCTGAAGAACCTAAAACAGCAACTTTTAATGGCCTATTAGGCAAATACGGAGATTGTCTCACACTTTAAAATGATTTTTATAAATAGATTGACTATTTTTTTTACTTTATCAAAAAATTAACTTTCAAGGAAATCACATAATGTGAAATAATTAAGATTCGGCTCATAGTAATAACTTAGAAAAACATGGCTAAAGATGCACTAATAGTCAAAACAACTCCTCTGCCTCAAAGTAGAATTTCATTCGAATTAGAAATACCATCTGAGACATGCAAAACGTGTGTAAATGAAACAATCAGTTCTATCAGTCGTTCGGCTAAAATTCCGGGATTTAGACTTGGTAAGATTCCTAAACAAGTCTTAATCCAAAGAATTGGCATCACACAATTACATGCTTCTGCTCTGGAAAAAATTATTGATAAATCATGGCAAGAAGCGTTAAAAATAAAATCTATAGAGCCACTAAGTGAGCCAGAATTGGTAGATGGATTTGAATCTTTACTTGCAAAGTTTAGTCCTGAAAAATCACTTAAGGTTACTCTTCAAACTGATGTTGCCCCAGAATTAAAACTTAAAAAATCCAAAGGACTAAGTGTTGAAATATCAAAAACAAAGTTTGATCCTAAGTCAATAGATGAAGCGCTAGAAAAATCTAGAAATCAGTTTGCAAACATTATTCCAGTTACCAATAGAGCAGCAAAATTAGGAGATATTGCTGTAGTTAGTTTCAAAGGAAAATATAAAGATTCTGGTAAAGAGATTGATGGTGGAACAAGTGAATCAATGGATCTTGAGTTAGAAAAGAACAAAATGATTCCCGGTTTCGTTGAGGGAATCGTAAAGATGAAAATTGGTGATACTAAAACACTTAACCTTAAATTTCCTGATGATTATTCTCATGAGGATTCAAGAGGCAAAGAAGCAATTTTTGAAGTAAATCTTAAGGATCTTAAGGAAAAAGAATTGCCTGAACTTAATGACGATTTTGCAAAACAGTCTGGCAACAAAGAATCATTAAAAGAGTTAAAGAAAGATATTGAAAAGCAACTTAAAGACAATTTTGAAAAAACTCAAAAAGATATCAAAATTGAAGCTTTATTAGATGCCTTAACAAACGAATTGGTTGCTGAAATTCCAAAATCTATGATTGATATAGAAGTGAGGAATAATATTGAACAAACCGCTCAAAGATTTGCTCAACAAGGTCTTGATGTTAAATCTACTTTCACTCCGGAATTAGTTAAGTCATTAGCAGAGTCCACAAGGCCTCAAGCTGAAAAAAATGTTCAAAGAAATTTAGCTTTAAAAGCATTAGCTGAAACAGAAAACATAAAAGTCGAGAAAGATGAAATTGATTTAAAAATGAAAGATTATGAAGATGCAATCTCTCAATCTTCAAAACAAATAGATATTAAAAAATTAACAGAAGTAATAACTAACGATTTACTCAAAGAAAAATTAATAATTTGGCTTGAAGAAAATTCTGAAGTAAAAGAAAAAACTACAAAATCTTCTAAAGCTACCAAAACCTCCAAAACAACAAAAGCCACAAAAACTGCTACAAAAACTACAAAAACTACAAAAACTACAAAAACTACAAAAACTCAAAATAAAAAAGAAAAAAAATAATTTATGAAATTTCCTACTAATTAAACAAAAACCCCTTAAATTATTTATAAGACGAAAACTAATTTGTGAACTCAGAAAAAAAACATTTAATCCAAAGCTCAATAAGTTCTTACGAAAGTAATAATAAAACTATTGCTGCTGTTCCTACTGTTATAGAACAATCAGGTAGAGGAGAAAGAGCTTTTGATATTTATTCAAGACTATTGAGGGAGAGAATAATTTTTTTAGGTACTGGAATTAATGATCAAGTATCTGACTCACTTGTTGCACAATTATTATTTCTTGAAGCTGAAGATCCCGAAAAAGACATACAAATATATATCAATTCTCCTGGAGGCTCAGTAACTGCAGGAATGGCCATATACGATACTATGCAACAAATATCCCCTGATGTAGTGACAATATGCTTTGGAGTAGCGGCAAGTATGGGAGCATTTCTACTTTCTGGAGGAGCAAAGGGGAAAAGATTGGCTTTACCTAATTCTAGGATTATGATTCATCAACCTCTAGGAGGTGCACAAGGTCAAGCAGTAGAGATTGAAATACAAGCTAAAGAAATACTTTTTCTCAAGAAAACATTAAATTCACTTTTAGCTGAACATACTGGTCAACCTTTAGAAAAAATTAATGAAGATACAGAAAGAGATTACTTTTTATCTCCCTCAGAAGCAGTCGAATATGGATTAATTGATAAAGTTATCAAAAAGTGACAAGGGATACTGATTTTTTAAGAATATGATGACGAATCGATATTTATAAGCAATCCTAGTGAATAGGGAATATTTAACACCTTTCACTTTAAAAACTTATAATCGATGGCTAAATTCGACGCCCATCTTAAATGTTCATTTTGCGGGAAGTCACAAGACCAAGTAAGAAAGCTTATAGCTGGTCCTGGGGTTTATATCTGTGATGAGTGCATAGACCTTTGTAATGAGATTCTCGATGAAGAACTACTTGATAATCAAGCGAACACAAACAACTCTCCACAAGTAAAAAAGAAATTACCAACTGATAATCCAAAAAAATCTGTTCCTTTAGAATTAACCTCAATTCCTAAGCCATTAGAAATTAAAAGTTTTCTAGATAATCAAGTTGTTGGACAAGAATCTGCAAAAAAAATATTATCAGTAGCCGTATACAATCACTACAAGCGATTAGCTTGGAAAGTTAAAGAAGACAGTAAAAATAGCAATTCAACTGATTCACAAGCAACTAAATTACAAAAATCAAATATTTTACTCATCGGCCCTACTGGAAGTGGAAAAACATTATTGGCGCAAACTTTAGCAGAGTTTTTAGATGTTCCTTTTGCAGTAGCTGATGCAACGACTTTGACAGAAGCTGGATATGTTGGGGAGGATGTTGAAAACATACTTTTAAGACTTCTACAGAAATCAGAAATGAATGTAGAACTAGCTCAAAAAGGAATTATTTATATTGATGAAATAGATAAAATTGCAAGAAAAAGCGAGAATCCTTCAATTACTAGAGATGTCTCCGGTGAAGGGGTACAGCAAGCATTATTAAAAATGCTTGAAGGAACAATTGCTAATGTGCCACCTCAAGGCGGAAGAAAACATCCTTATCATGACTGCATCCAAATTGATACGAGTCAAATACTATTTATTTGTGGGGGAGCTTTTATAGGTTTAGAGGATATCGTTCAAAAGCGTATGGGTAAACACTCTATAGGATTTACCACCAATTCAGATCAAAACAAAGTTGATACAAAAAAAATAGTAGACCCAAGAGATTCCCTGAAAAATTTAGAATTAGATGACTTAGTGAAATATGGCCTAATTCCAGAATTTATTGGAAGAATTCCGGTTTGTGCTGTATTAGATCGTCTTACTAAAGAAACTTTAGAATCTATTTTGACTCAACCAAGAGATGCATTAGTAAAGCAATTCAAAACTTTGCTAAGTATGGATAATGTTGAATTATCATTTGAGCCTGATTCTGTTGAAGCGATAGCAAATGAAGCATATAAAAGAAAAACAGGTGCAAGAGCATTAAGATCAATAATTGAAGAGCTAATGCTAGACATAATGTACACTTTGCCTTCTGAAGAAAATGTAAAAGAATTCACAATTACGAAAAAAATGGTAGATAATTTGTTCTCATCTAAAATTGTTAAACTACCTTCAGGATCAAAAAGAATCATTAAAGAGTCTGCATAAAATTAGAGTTTAATTTTTTTAATTGAATCCCGAATTTTTCTAATTAATGAAAAATAAATGCCAAATATACATAAGCCTTTTCATCAAAAATATAGACCAAACAACTTAGACGAACTGGTTGGGCAAAAATTTATATCCATTACACTCAAACAAGCTCTATTAACAAAAAAAATTGCTCCTGCATATCTTTTTAATGGTCCAAGAGGCACTGGAAAAACATCAAGTGCAAGAATATTTGCAAAATCTCTAAATTGCCAGGCATTCGACCAACCTACGATAACTCCTTGTTGTAAATGTGACTTATGTAGACAAATTACAGATGGGAGCGCTCTAGATATTATCGAGATTGATGCAGCATCAAATACAGGAGTAGAAAATATAAGAGAAATTATAGAAAGAGCGAGATTTGCACCTACTCAAGCGAGATGGAAAGTCTATGTAATTGATGAATGTCATATGCTTTCAACGGCAGCTTCAAATGCTTTACTAAAAACTATTGAAGAACCGCCCTCAAGAGTTGTATTTATACTTGCGACGACAAATCCTGAGAGAGTATTAAATACAATAAAAAGTAGATGCCAAAAGTTTGATTTTAGAAGAATAAGCCCTAGTGATATTTTTCAACATTTATCAGAAATCGCCGAAAAAGAATCCATTAAGTACGAAGTTCAGGCGTTAAAAATGATTGCAAAAAGATCTAATGGAGGTATGAGAGATGCACAAAGCCTCCTTGAACAATTGAATCTTTTACCAGAAGGGATAACAATTAATAATATCCAAAACCTCCTAGGAGAAGTATCAGAAAGTGAATTAACAAATCTGATTAAATCATTGGTTGAGAATAATCCAGAGTCATTAATTGACACCTGCAACAAATTATATGATGCCGGAAACGAACCTCTTCAAATAATTATCGGATTATTGAATATAACAAGAGATCTACTATTACACACTACAAATAATAAATATTCAGATCTTTATTATACGTCTGATGAATTTCGAGATGAGTTAGATAAAATCTCAAAAACAATAAATAAATCAACAATAATTAATTGGCATAATAATCTGAGAAATATTGAATATCAAATCAAATCAAGTGATAATCCAAGGCTTTGGTTTGAAATACATTTAACTGGTCTTCTGGATAGTCAAGAAATAAATAGTTTTGAAAATAAACAAGAAAGTAAAAATAATACGACTGAGGAGAAGCATGAAAGTAGAAAAAACATTCCAATTAATAAAGAAAATATTTCAGATGAGATTCCAAAACCAAGTATCCAAGAAGAGATAACTCACAAGGAATTGATCGAAAAAAAAGACGAAAAATTAGAAAAATTTGAAGTTCTTGAAAAAGAAAGTATTGAAAATATTTCTGAAAATAACCAAAATAATCCTGGATCAAATTTAAAAGATAAATGGGAATTAATTCTTTCTAAAGTAGAGTTACCATCAACAAGAATGTTACTTTCACAACAAGCCGAACTTGAAAGTTTTGATTCGGAGAAAATCACAATTGCATTATCTCCAAACTGGGAAAGTATGATAAAAAGCAGAAAAGTTATAATTGAAAATACTGTAAAAAAGATATTTGGAGATGGAATAATACTTAATTTTTCAACCAAACAATTAAATAAAAGTAACCCAACAAACACTCCAGAAATAACCCAAAATGAAGTAAATAATTTCCGACCAATAAAAAAAATAGAACCAAAAACTAATTCGTCAACAAAAATATCTAACGAGGAAACTTATGATGATAGTTCAAAAAACTTAGCAAATTTTTTTAATGGAGAAATTATAGACCTTGATGAATAGATTAAACTCCAGTATGAAGAGTCTTTCGCCAGAGTATCTTTTTGGGAAAAATAGACATCTTTATAGTTACCCAAGGGATTACTAAAAACCAATGTGATAAATAAAAAACCGATACAAATACCATCAAAAAATTGCTTTTTTGCAATACAGGTACTTCACTTTTACAAGAAGAACCGTACCAAAAAGCAATTCCAGATAACATAAAAGCTGTAAATGAAATAGGCCAGTAAATTGGTGAATCTAAAAAAGCAATACTGAAAACTAAATCAAAAATAGAAATGATTGGTAATGCATATTGCAAGATGAAAAAGTAAGTTAAATCAAATTTCTGCAAATAATCAATTTTATTAGTAAATAATTGATCTCCATAATCGAAGAATCTTTGCAACCCCCCCTCTGCCCATCTTTGCCTTTGCGCTAATAAAGCATTTAAATTCTCAACTGCCTCCTCCATGACTGGAGGATCCCATAAGATTCCAATTCTAGATTTTGATAATAATAATCTTAAACTCAAATCAAGATCATCTGTAACTGTATCTTCATTAGCAACTGATAATCTTCCATATTGAAAGATTGCATCCATAGCCATCTCCATTGACTGACAGGAAGTTAAAAAATTCTTACTTACATTTGTTACTGATTTTCTTAGTTGAACTGCAGACCAATCACCCTCTTCTACAAAACTAAATAACCTTATCAAAGAATCTTGTTTTAATTCAGCATCAGCATCCAAAACTAATAACCATTCACCATGGGTAAATTTCAAGGCATAATTCAAAGCTCCTGACTTTCCTCCTCCTGCATTTGGAGAACGACTTATGACTTTTAGCTTGTCATATTGTCTAGATAATCGATCTAAAATTAAAGGCGTCTTATCAGAACTACCATCATCGATTATGTAAATATTTAATTTATTTGTTGGATAATCTAAACTAAATAATCTTTCAACTAATCTTGCTATGACATTCTCTTCATCTCTAGCTGCGACTAAAATATCAAGCACAGGTAACTCTTTATTGCTAATTCTTCTGCTTACAGTATTTAAAACGTTGTTCCTTTTGAAATTTCTAGAAATAACTATTAAACCGTAAAAAACAATCACAAAAGAAAGAGTCAATATTATGTAAAAGAAATTTTCGATATTGTTAGCATGAGGAATAAAAGCTACTAAAAAACAAGCACTAAGAAATATAAACGACTTCAATCTTCGATTTTTATAAAAACCCTTACTCATAAAAGTAAATTGTTAATTACTTAACTTCCATTGAGACAATATCTCAAATTTTTTTAGTTTTGCATTTCGATAGTAATGATTCAATATTTGTTCATAAGAGAATCCTAATTTAGCCATTTCAATTGCTCCTGACTGAGATAAACCTACACCATGACCGAAGCCTCCTCCTCTCAAAAGCCATAAATCATCATTTAATTTATTAATAGTAAACAAATTACTAGGTATAAAATTTAATACCCGTCGAATATCATCTTTAACAAGAACAATAGATTTATTACCCTTGTCCGTTTGTATTTCCAATTTTGTCACTCTGCCACTAGACCCACGTTCAATAGAATTTAAATCCAAAACATCTTCATTAATATTTATAAGTTTGTTTTTAATTAACTTTTCTTTAATTTCAAGATTAGAAATTTTCTTATTCCATCGAAAAAGAGAATGATTACTCCCATAAAACTGTTCTTTATCAAAATCTAAAAAATTATTTAAATAAGATTCATTTGTAATTGGAAGTTTAAAAATTTTATTTAATGATTTAGAACCATCAATGATTGAATTGAAATAAGAATAATCTTGAATTTGCCAAGACTCGCCTGCAGTAGCAGATACTCCACCATTAGAACCATGGTAAAAAGCATTTATTGGTTGATTTTCATGAGTGAGAATTAAATTTGAAGTTTCGTCTATGGCTTTTTGTACGTTTTTATATGAAATTTCAGAAGGCTTATAAACTTGGCATTGAGTGCTTATACATAAATGATATTTATCCATATTAAATCTATCAGAATTAAATATGCCCCAAGTTCTTGCAATAACTGCTTGAGCCTTGAGTGCTTCTAAAGGAGAATTCGGTCCAATTTCATATGGCAAAACACCTGCCAAATAGTCATCAAATTCAATTTTTTGAACTAAGGTCCAAGTTCCATATAAATCCTTTATTAAATAAAAATTTTTGCCAAAATTAACACCATTTATTTTTATTTTCTCTTCAGAATAAATATATATAGGACCTTCAAGTTTCATACCACTGTAGTCATTTCTAAGAACAGGAGTAATTTGAAAATTTTTTATTTTTCTGAAAATCTTATTTTTTAATTCAAACTCTGGCAGATCATCTTGAAATGGAATCCATACTTCCCAATTTTTAGGGTAGGCAACAGTCGTCTCAAATCCTTTATCTCTTAGTTTCTCTGATTGTTTTTTTGCCGATTCATAGCTAGCAAAAGGACCAAAAACAATTCTTTCAATTGTTTTTGGATTTTTGACGGGAATATCCGCCCAGGTAATATTTATCTGTTTTGATTTATGTTTAATACCGTTGGACGATATCAAGTTTAAAAAACCTTTATTAGTTGTAAAGTTTATATTCTTTTTCTCCGAAAAACTATCATTCTCCCCGCCTAAATATTGCTTTAAACCAATTAAAAATTTTCCTTTTTTAATTTCATTATGGAGTTCAACCTTTAGCAATTCTTCTCCTTTTGCATTTGAAATAAATTTAGTGTTTATTATTAAAAGAGAAATACAGCCTAAAAATAAGTTTAAAAAGGCAAATTTAAGTTTCATAAATTAGAACTTTCCTTATCAATTAAAAACTTTAATTTGCACCAATGCGTATAAAGGTTTAGATTATCCTAATTAAACACATTTGACTTAAATGTCTAAACTAAAAACTCGTAAATCAGCTGCCAAAAGATTTAAAGCTACTGCGACGGGTAAATTCATGAGAAGAAGAGCTTTCCATAATCATTTACTTGATCATAAAAGCTCAAAATTAAAAAGACATCTATCAACAAAAGCCGTAGTTGATGAAAGAGATGCTGATAATGTAAGATTAATGATTCCATACGCATAAATCTTTAACCAATTTTTATTAGATATTCATGGCACGGGTAAAAAGAGGCAACATAGCCAGAAAAAGAAGAAACAAAATCTTAAATCTTGCAAAAGGTTTTAGAGGCGGCAACAAAAATCTTTTCAGAACCGCAAACCAAAGAGTGATGAAAGCTCTTTGTAATGCTTATAGGGATAGAAGAAGAAGAAAAAGAGATTTTAGAAGACTTTGGATCTCTAGAATTAACGCATCTGCGAGGATAAATGGAACAAACTATAGCAAGTTAATAAATGGCATGAAAAATTCAGAAATTATCATTAACAGAAAAATGCTTGCTCAATTAGCCTTAAACGATCCTAAGTGTTTTGAAAAAATTGTTTCTTCCGTTAGTAAGTAGAAAAAAGAATATAATCTAGAAAAGTAATTATAAATAATGGAAATATCTTCCTTTCAATCTTATTTAATAATTCTTTTTGTTGTATTAATAATAATTTCTATTTTTGTATTCAGACAATTTCTAAAAACAAGAAGTGAAGAATTAAATTTAGTAAAATTCGAGCAGAAAGGTTTAGATTCTCTCACTCAAGCTACAGAATTATATGAATTTGGGTCTATTCAGATAAAAAAAAGATTATATTCTGAAGCTACTAAAACTTTTTTAAAAGCAATTGAAAATTATGAAAATGAACCTGATGAAGCCAAAGCGATAATAAATAATGCTTTAGGATTTTCTTATGCTGCTCAAAATGAATTTAAGAAAGCAATTAAACACTATAAATCTGCAATAAAATCACTTCCAGAATATCCTATAGCCCTAAATAACCTCGCATCAGCACAACAGCGTTTACTTGAGTACGACTTGGCATATGAAACTTATCAAAAGGTTTTGGTGATAGATCCAAAAAACAAAACAGCAATTAAAAAAAGTAAGGAGTTAGAAAAAAGAAACAATTATGAACCTTATAAAGGTATTAAAGATAAGGGATTCTAAATATGGAAAATTATTCTTCTTTACTAATTGGTGGAAAACAATTTTCCAGTAGATTAATGGTTGGTACTGGCAAATACAAATCTACTCAAGATATGGTGGAAAGTTTGTCAAATTCTGAAACGGAAATTATAACCGTCGCTGTTAGAAGAATTAAAAATGATCAGACCGGAGAAAATTTACTCGAAAAGATCAACTGGGAAAAATACTGGATGCTTCCTAATACAGCTGGTTGTGTTAATTCCGATGAGGCAGTCAGAATAGCAATTTTAGGTAGAGAACTTGCAAAATTATCTGGTCAAGAAGAAAATAATTTTGTGAAGTTAGAAGTTATTCCTGACAAAAAGTATTTGCTACCAGATCCAATAGAAACTCTTAAAGCAGCCGAAATTTTAATAAAAAAGGGTTTCGCTGTACTACCTTATATCAATGCAGATCCTATTCTTGCAAAAAGACTAGAAGAAATAGGTTGTGCAACTGTAATGCCATTGGGCTCGCCCATAGGCTCCGGGCAAGGTTTGTTAAATTTATCAAATATAAGGATTATTATTGAGAATGCAAAAGTGCCAGTAATAATTGACGCAGGAATTGGGGTGCCTAGTGAAGCTTCTCAAGCTATGGAAATTGGAGCTGATGGTGTCTTAATCAATAGTGCAATAGCACAAGCTGCAAATCCTCCTCTAATGGCTCAAGCGATAAATTATAGTGTGAAAGCTGGCAGGCAAGCTTTTCTGGCAGGAAGAATTAAAAAACAAGACTTTGCAGTAGCAAGTTCGCCGGAAAAAAATATATCTATCTAATTCTCTAAATTGAGAAAAGTTTAAAAAGAAAGTAAAAATTTATTATTTGCTTTTATTTATCGTATTAAGAAAGAAGATTTGAAACTATTTACAATGTTTTTTCGCAAAGTGGAAGCACGCTGTAGTAATTTAATAAATATATTATGAATCTTTTAATTCTGGAGTTCTGAGTGAAAGTTATTGTTCTAGGTGGAGATGGTTTTTGCGGTTGGCCTTGTGCGGTGAATTTAGCAGAGCAAAATCATGATGTAATTATTGTCGACAATTTAAGTCGTAGAAAAATTGATATTGATCTAGAGGTAGAATCTTTAACTCCAATTTCTTCTATAACAGAACGACTTTCTGCATGGGAAGAGACTGGAGGCAAGCCTATGAGATTTCTTAACATGGATATCTCTAAGCAATATCAAAAATTACTCAATTTGCTCATTGATGAAAAACCAGATTCCGTGATCCATTTTGCAGAACAAAGAGCAGCACCATACTCGATGAAATCGAGTTTTACCAAAAGATATACAGTAGATAATAATGTTAATGGCACCCACAACCTACTTGCTGCGATAGTAGAGAGTAATTTAGATATTCATGTTGTTCATTTAGGAACAATGGGAGTCTACGGATATGGATCACATAGAGGTGCAACAATTCCAGAAGGTTATCTAAAAGTTGAAGTTCCACAACCTGATGGAAGCCGCTTTGAAGAAGAAATATTACACCCTGCAAGCCCAGGTAGTGTCTACCATATGACTAAAACTTTAGATCAATTATTATTTCTTTACTACAACAAAAATGATCTTGTAAGGATCACTGATCTACATCAAGGCATTGTTTGGGGAACAAATACAGAAGCAACTTTAAAAGATCCTAGATTGACAAACCGATTTGACTATGACGGAGATTATGGAACTGTTTTAAACAGATTTCTAATGCAAGCTGCAATTGGATATCCATTAAGTGTTCATGGGACAGGAGGGCAAACAAGAGCATTTATACATATAAAAGACTCTGTAAAATGCGTACAACTTGCTCTTGAAAATCCTCCAAAATCTGGAGAAAGAGTCAAAATCTTTAATCAAATGACTGAACCTAAAGTTGATGGCATAGTCACAAGACTGACTAAAACGATTGAATTTTTAATAAAAAATGGTGATGAAGTTATAATTTTTTGTCCAGAGGGGTGTCCAGAATCATATATGGGAGCAACTGTAGTTGGAGTTGCTGCAATGCCATTGCCACCATACCCAGAGTTGAAGCTTGGG
>LUMN01000805.1_pt1 | contig 12435 bp, 13 predicted proteins | sample 729991 | NCBI WGS metagenome assembly LUMN01 (sample SAMN03860262, study PRJNA289734) | marine metagenome | biome: seawater column; feature: ocean; material: water; isolation source: Red Sea water column Station 22 - depth 25m | place: Saudi Arabia: Red Sea | collected 2011-10-15 | depth 25 m
GAAATATTTTTTGGTAGTTTGTTCCTATTATCTTCATCAAAACTCCACTTTCCTCCCTCTGGGGTTCCATCTTTTTTAATTAAAATGTCTAATTCTCTTCGTGTATCTTTATAAAAGACAGCCATAAAAGGTTTTTTTGATTTTGATAGATATTTTTTAAAGTTTTCTCTTGAATTCAAAAACATCGGTGTTTGGACAATATTCCAATTAATATTTTCTTTTTTGGTGAAATTACTTATTTTTTTTTCAAAAAATTTATCTTCAATTTCGAAGCTAGAAATTTCGGTAATTTTTTTTGATTTTATAATTTTTTTTAATTTTTCTGTGTAGTCTAGTTTAAATGTCTTTTCCTCTATTGTTGAATATTCAATTTTAAATTTACTTTTTTTTAATCTATCAGCATGCGACCGCATGGACGAAAGAAACAGTAAAATTTTGTTTTTATGGTGTTTTTCATAAGTGCAAAGTTGAAAATCCTCAGCCATATAAAAAATATGATCTTTTTTAAACTTTTCTAAGTATTTTTCGTCAAATAGTTGGTTTCCTAGTAGAAAAAATAATTTCATAACCTATATATAACTCTTCAAAAAAAATATGTCAGATAAATATTTAGTAGTTGGAGCAACAGGAGCAATAGGATCTAATTTAGCAGAACAGCTATACTCAGCAGGTAAAGAAATCCACCTAGTGGGTAGAGATGAAGATCAGACCAAATCTTTATCTGAAAAATTTAACTGCGATTACTCTATAGTCAACGTATTAAATGATGGTTTTGTAGAAAAATTAAAGTCAGACATAGAGGAAGTTAAAGGTATAGCATACTGCGTTGGTTCAATTGATCTGAAGCCATTTAGAATGGTAACCGAAACAGATTTAAACAAATGCATGAAGCTTAATCTTTACTCTGCAATAGATTTAATAAAAGGGTACCAAGAGTCATTAAAAAAAAATAAGGGGTCAATAGTACTATTTTCAACAGTCGCAGCTCAAAGAGGTTTTACTAATCACTCTATAATTGCATCAACAAAAGCAGCTGTTGAGGGACTTACTGTGTCATTAGCTGCTGAATTTGCTCCAAATATCAGAGTCAATTGTATTGCACCAAGTTTAACAAATTCAAAAATAGCTGAACCAATGTTAAAGAATAAAGTTTTAGCAGAGGGAATTGCTAAAGCACATCCTCTTAAAAGAATTGGAGAAGGAAAAGACTCAGCTTCGCTAGCAAAATTTTTGATTACTGAGGAAAGTTCTTGGGTTACAGGTCAAATAATTGCAGTTGATGGCGGAAGATCAAAGCTATCCTAGAGTGAAAAAATTTTTTTTTCTATTTATTTTTATACTTTCATTTTCAAAAGCTAATTCGGAAAACTTTAAATTTATAAAGATTGCTAATTTAAATAATCCTTGGGGCTCTTCTTTTTTAAATAATGATGAAATGATAATAACTGAAAAAAGTGGTCTCATTAAAATTGTAAATATTATTAATAATCAAGTTAACGATGTTGAGCACAATCTTAATTTTTTGGAAGATGGACAAGGAGGGCTGCTTGATATTCTACATCAAGAAAATAAAGTTTGGATTTCATATACAGAAAATAGAGGAAATAGGAAAACTAGTACCTCAATAGCTTTAGCAAATTTAGATAAAAAAAATTTAGTTTTTAAAAATATATTCCAAGCTAATCCACCAATAAATTCAGGCTATCATTTTGGCTCAAGGTTAGCTATCAAAGATAATTATCTTTATGCATCAGCTGGTGAAAGAGGTAAAGGCATGATTGCACAAGATGCATCAAAACATCCAGGTAGTATAATCAGAATTCATTTAGACGGAAGTATTCCAAATGATAACCCTAAATTTGATGGAAAACCCGACTGGTTACCTGAAATTTATCAAATTGGTATTAGAAATCCTCAAGGACTGACTGTTTCACCTTTTGACGGTAAAGTTTATATGAGTAATCACGGTGCTAAAGGTGGAGATTGGTTTGGTGAAGCAAAAAAAGGTGAAAATTATGGTTGGAAAATTCTTGGTTGGGGAGGAAAGAATTACTCGGGTTTACCTATAGGTCCAAAATGGAAACCAGGATTTACAAAAGCAATAAAATATTGGGTCCCTTCAATAGCAACAAGTGCAATTACTATTTATAAGGGCGAGGAATTTAATGAATGGAATGGTCATGCGTTAATTACATCTCTTAAAGATCAATCTTTAAGGAAATTGAAATTTGATGACTTAAATAAAGTAGACGAAGAGATTGTTTTTAAAGGAGAAATTGGAAGAATTAGAGATATTCAAGTTCACCCTGTATCTGGGAAAATTTATTTTCTAAATGAAAATGGGCTCTGGTTAATGAAAAAAAGTTAATTATAATTAAGAAGTTTTTTAAGTGATTGAAACTCTCCAATTTTAAAAATTAAAGCTTCATCACTTTTATATCCATAATTTTGTGCATTATCTTTAAATCTTTGCCTTGGCTCCATAATTGGTTCTAAGGAAAGTACAAAAGTTCCCCAGTGCATTCCTAAAACCTTTTTACTTTTGAGATTTCTGGCTATGCTCAATGCTTCTTCTGGATTTGTGTGATAAGTTGATTTATCTTTATAGGGTGCCATGGGGTAAAAGTTATAAGCACCTATATTTAAAATCGTTAAATCTATTGGTCCATATTTCTCACCAAGATCTTTGTAAATATTTCCAACACCTGTATCACAAGCAAAAAGTATTTTTTTGCCCTTGTAATTAATCAAAAAATTTCCCCATAAAGTTTTATTAGTATCCGTCAAGCTTCTCTTAGACCAATGAACTGCAGGTAAAAAAGTTACTTTTAAATCATTATTCACTGTGATCTCGTCGTACCAATCCATTTCATTAACGTCCTTATACCTTTTAAAATATTTTCCTAGTTTTAGAGGAAGCATTACCTTTGCTTGCTTATATGGAAATTTTCTTATTGTACTCATATCTTGATGATCATAATGGTTATGAGTTAGTAAAAATAAATTAATTTCTGGTAATTCATCTAAATTTAAAGCTGGTTCAGTAAATCTTTTGGGCCCAAATATAAGTGGTCCAGCGTTTTTAGAAAAAACAGGATCTGTAATAATCGTGGTCTCACCTAATTTAATCAAAAAAGTAGCATGCCCAATCCAACCAATATAATCATCATTTTTTAGGCTATTAAATTCTTTAATTACATTACTTTTTTCTACAACATGATCACTTGGAACAGTCATATCCAAATTTTTTTTTTCTTGTCTAAACTTTTTAAATGACCAATTAAAATTTTTATTTCTCTCAGGGGATCCCTCTGGATTTCTAAATGTTCCATCTGGTAAGTGATGATAAGGTTTATTTTCCATACTTATTGTGAATGAGTTATAAGTTAAAAAAATAACAATAAAAATTGCTAATTTTTTCACAGTAATAATTTAATTTTTTTGTGATCTTTTGAAACAATCTATTGTGTTTTTTAGTAAACACGCGATAGTCATTGGGCCAACACCTCCAGGAACGGGTGTTAATGCTTTTGCAACTTTTGAAACTTCATCAAATGCTACATCTCCAACTATACCTTTTTCCGTTTTATTAATTCCAACATCTATAACAATTGCATCTTTTTTAACCCAGTCACCTTTTACTAATTCAGGGATACCAACTGCTGCCACTATAATATCCCCCTCTAAACACTCTGCTTTTAAATCTTTTGTTTTTGAATGAGTGATAGTTACGGTACAATTTTCCTTTAATAATAATTGCGTCATAGGCTTTCCGTTTAAATTTGATCTACCAACTACAACTGCCTTTTTTCCGTTTAAGTTAGGTTCAATTTTTTTAATAAGAAGATAACATCCAAGAGGTGTACATGGAATTGAGCTTTCATATCCGGAAGATAAATTACCAACATTCATAGGATGAAATCCATCAACATCTTTTGCTGGATCAATAGCCTCAATAACTTTCTGTTTATCAATATGTTTTGGCAGTGGAAGCTGTACTAAAATTCCTGAAACACTATTATCTTTATTTAGCTCTTCTATTTTTTCTAAAACAGTTTTTTCTTCGACTGAGTCTGGATACCTTATTACATCAGATTTTAAGCCGACCTCAATTGCTGATTTCTCCTTATTTCTCACATAAATTTGACTAGGAGTTAAATCTCCTATTAGTATTACTGTTAAACCAGGGACTTGATTATATTTTTTTTTTAATTCAGAAACTTCTTCTTTTAGTTCCTGTCTAAGTTCAGCCGCAGCTTTTTTTCCATCGATTAAAATCATAAATTAATTAAATATAATTGGTGCTAAGTAGAGCTTCATACACATTTCTACAAACCATATCAACAAAAGAAGAATGATAGGGGAAATGTCAAAAGCACCTAAATTAGGAAGAAATCTTCGAATTCTTGATAGGGCTGGTTCTGTAAACCTATAACCAAACTGTAATATAGAATAAACAAATCTATTTGAAGTATTTATAATATTAAAACCAACCAACCAGCTTAATATTACATAGCCAATTACTACATAAGAATACAATTTCAAAACTTGAAGAGCTAAGTAATAAATAGCTATCATTTTTTTTCTACATATATTGATTGACTTGGGAATGCAAAAGAAGCTTTATTTGTATACATATCTATGGAACTGTCTGCAAATTTGTCCACTCTCACAGCAACTCCAATTGATTGGTCAAAATCCTCACTTTTATTTATATGTTCTTCTATTTGATTCCTTATAGTTTTAAGTTGGTCAACTGTGGTGTCATATTGAAGTGTAATTATCCAACTAATTAACCAGTTCGTAGTTTGACTAACATTTATTACTGCGTTTTCAGCAAATTGAAAATTTGGAATTATTGCAAGTGATTTGTCAAATTTTCTTATCACTGTAGATCTAAATCCAATTTTTTCAACAACACCCTCTATTTCACCCATCCTAAATCTTTTTTCAACTAGAACTAAAATTCCTGAAATTAAATTTTTAAATAAGTCCTGCGCACCTAATGCAACAGCAACTCCAAATAAACCTAAACCAGCAATAATTGGTCCAATTTTAATTCCCCATAACTCAAGAACCGCAGCAGCACCTAAAATAAAAATTAGAATTTTTAAAGATTTGATAATCCATCCTATTAGTTCTCTTGTTAAAATTTTATCTAATCCACTTAAAATATAAGAAATTGGCTCTATTATTTGATGAATAATCCAAAATATTAAAATGGTTATTAAAGTCCTGTTTAAATTGTCCACAAAATCTCTCATGTCGTCAGAAAATGACATGTAATAACTCGCAAAAAAAACTCCTAAGACAATTGGAAGAAACCTTGCAGGTCCCATCATTGATTTAACAAATGTATCGTCAAGTTTATTAGTTGTACGTTTGGAAATTATTTCAAGTTTTTTAATAATTAATCTGCTTATTAAGCCCCTAAAAACAAGAAAAAGAAGAAAAATTCCTAAACCAACCAAGATCTGAAAAAAATCTATCCCAAGGATACCTTTTTCCCATACTGATAAGAATAAGCTTTTAAAATTGTTTAAGACTTCCATAATTTAAATTTTATATAGTAAATACTCTTCTTCACCAGGATTAAATAAAAATATTTTTTTCCACTTTATTTCGTTAAGAACAGCTGATGATTTTTCACCTAAACACATTAAATTTGTATCCATCCAATTATCAATTAAATTATATTTTTTAAGCAGGTTTAGATAACTACGAGCACTATTTTCAGAATAAATAAAAACTATCTCTGGTATAGAATTCTTTAATTGCCCTACAAATTCATCAGATAATTTTTCAATGGAACTTACAGAATAATTAATAATTCTTTTCACATAGTAACCTTCTATTTTTAATTCTTTGTCCAAGTCATAAGAAACTAGCTCTCCACTTACATAAATTAAATTACCATTTTTAGGATCGAAGTTTTGTAAAATTATTTCTTTTAAATTTGAAACATTTCCTTCAGCAGTAAAAATATTTTGAAAACCTTTTTCTTTTGCAATTTTCTCTGTTGCATTTCCTACACAAAAACAAAATATACCTTTATTTATTTTTGAAATGTCTAAATTTTTAATTGCATTAGAACTTGTAAAAATTATTCCTTTGAATTCATTATAATTTGGGTCCTCATAATCTTTTTTTTCAATTGTTATTACTGGCAAATGTGAAACTTGATGACCTAGTTCTTTAAACCTCATAATCAAATCTTTGGAATCTTCTAGAGGTCTTGTTAATAGTATGTGCATTTTAACCTTTATATGATCCTTTAGATTTAATCTTCAAGTCTCCTGCAATCTTTTTTGCTAAAATCATGTGATTTTCTATGTCATCATCTTCCTTGATAAAAAATCTGCTTTTTCCATCAATAGAGAATAATTCTGCTGTGAGTTCAATTTTATTATTCTTTATTGTTGCAAAAACGCCTATGGCTGTATCACAATCTCCCTCTAATATTTTAAGAACTTCTCTTTCTGTATTTGCAATAATTCTAGTTTGTTTGTCATTTATTTTTTCTATTAATCTAAGTATGTCTTGATTATTTTCATTGCACTGTATTGCTATTATACCTTGTCCAGCACAAGGAACTAGTTTTGCAACATCAAATTCATCTGTAATTTTATTTTGTAAATTTAAAGAGTCTATTCCTGCTTTTGATAAAATGATTGCATCGTACTCATTATTTTCTAATTTTTTAATTCTTGTATCAACGTTTCCTCTTATCAATTTATATACCAAATCAGCTCTAATATTTCTTAACTGATATTCTCTTCTAAATGAGGACGTACCAATAACTGATCCCTGCTTAAGATCATTAAATTTTAAATTTTTACTAATAAGTATTTCATTTGGTGAATTTCTTTTCAAAAAGCAATTTGTTATTAATCCTTTAGTATCAATAGAGGGCATGTCTTTGAGAGCATGAACGGCTATATCAATTTTATTTTCTAATAGTTCTTTTTCAATATCTGTCGAAAACATTCCTTTTCCACCCATACTTGAAAGTCTTTCATTTTGATTTTGATCACCGGTAGTTATTATTTTTCTTATCTCAATTTTTCCAGAATAGAATTTTGATATCTCACTCTTTACTTTTTCTGCATAAATTATAGCAAGCTTACTTCCTCTTGATCCAATTATGATGTTATCTCTTTTCATAAAATTAATTTCTATTACATTCTTATAATTTAATTGTATTAATTAAAAAAAAAATTTTATGTCAGAAAAACCAATAATATTAGGTATAGAGACTAGTTGTGATGAAACAGCAGTTTCATTAATTCAAGATAATCAAAATGGAACACCAAAAATTCTATCAAACATTATATCAAGTCAATTTGATATTCATAAAGAGTTTGGTGGTGTAGTTCCTGAATTAGCTGCTAGATCACATGTTGAAAAAATCGACCTTATAGCGAAAAAAGCAATTAGCGATAGTGGAATTGAATTAAATAAAGTTTCTGCGATAGCGGCGACTTATGGTCCTGGTTTAATAGTTTGTCTTTCAGTTGGACTAAGTTTTGGTAAAGGATTAGCATCAACTTTGGGCATTCCCTTTATAGGGATAAATCATTTAGAAGGACACGCTTTAAGTCCAAAACTCCACGATAAAATTGATTACCCTTATCTTCTACTATTGATTTCTGGAGGCCACAGTCAGTATCTATCCGTAAATGGTTTGGGAGATTATAAAAGACTTGGTACTACAATAGATGACGCATTGGGGGAAGCTTTTGATAAAACTGCAAAATTGTTGGGTATAGATTTTCCTGGAGGGCCTAAAATTGAAGAGTTTGCTAAAAAAGGAAATCCAGAAAAATATGATTTACCAAAACCAATAATTAATAAAGGTGGATGTAATCTATCTTTTGCAGGTCTAAAGACTGCAATTTTAAGAATTGTAAAAAATATTAAAAGTGATCAGGAAAAATTTGATCTTGCAGCATCATTTCAGAAAACAATAGAAGAAATATTGTTTATAAAAACAAAAGCTGCATTAGATGAGTTTAAAAAATTAAATTCAACAAACAAAGGTTCATTTGTAGTAGCTGGAGGAGTAGCTGCAAATAAAGGTATAAGAAAAAAATTAATTGAAGTAAGTATGCAACATAATTTCAAACCTATTTTTCCTGATTTACATTTGTGTGGTGACAATGCTGCAATGATAGCAATGGTAGGGTTAGAAAAATTTAAAAATAAACAATTTGATAATTTAGATTTACCCGCAGATCCAAGACTTCCTCTAGATGCAAATGCCAAATTCCTAAAAGGAGCAGGAGTAGAATTATAATGAGATACTGGTTACTTAAGTCAGAACCAGACGTCTGGTCTGTTGATCAACAAATCAAGGCTGGATCAAAAGGTGCAAATTGGGATGGAGTTAGAAACTATCAAGCAGCAAATAATCTAAAAAGTATGAAGAGGGGTGATCTCTGTTTTTTTTACCATTCTAATATTTAAAGTTAGATTTAAAAGCAAACTACAAGCTCCTGTTACTCTTGAAAATATTAAAAAAAATAAGCATTTAAGCCATTTAGCTTTGATCAAACAAAGCAGACTTTCGGTGATGCCGGTTGATTATAAAAGCTGGAAAATTATAAATAACATGAGTAAAATTTAAATTAAAATTATTATATGCCTAAAAAAAAAAAGAAAAATACAAAAAAGAGAAAAAAAATTTCTAAAAAATTAAAAAATAAGTCTAAAATTAAAAAAAAATCTTCAAAAAAAATTAAAAAAAAAATAAAAGTTCAAAATCAAGAGACAAATCAAGTCTCAGAGGTAATAATAAAAACAAAACCTGAATGGATAAAAAGTAGTTTAGCAAATAAAAGTAAATACCAACAAAAGTATTCTCAATCTATAAAAAGCAATGATGAATTTTGGAGAAAAGAAGGAAAAAGAATTACATGGATTAAACCATATAAAAAAATCAAAGATGTAAAATACAGTACTAAAGATGTAAGAATTAAATGGTATGAAGATGGAACTTTAAATGCATCTGCAAACTGTATTGATAGACATTTAAAAGATAAAAAAGACAAAACTGCAATCATTTGGGTTGGAGATGATCCAAAAGATAGTCAAAAAATAACTTATAAACAACTCCATCAAAAAGTATCTAGAGCAGCAAATGGTTTAAAAAAATTAGGAATTAAAAAAGGTGATAGAGTTACTATTTACTTAACGATGATACCTGAGCTTGCAATTTTAATGCTTGCTTGTGTTAGAATTGGTGCAGTTCATTCAATAATTTTTGGTGGTTTTTCTGCTGAGTCTATTTCTGGAAGAGTTAACGATTGTGAGTCAGAATACATTATTACTGCAGATGAAGGAGTTAGAGGAGGAAAAACTATTCCTCTTAAATATACGACTGATGAAGCGCTTTTAAATTGTCCAAATGTAAAAAAATGCATTGTAGTAAAACGGACGGGCAATTATATCAATTGGGATAAGGAAAGAGATGTTTGGTACCATGATTTAATTAAAGATGTTTCAAATCAATGTGAACCGGAAGAAATGAATGCAGAAGATCCTTTATTCATTTTATATACATCAGGTTCAACAGGTAAACCGAAGGGTGTACTTCACACGACTGGTGGATACATGGTTTATGCCTCAATGACACATCAATATATTTTTAATTATAAGCCAAAAGATATTTACTGGTGCACGGCTGACATTGGTTGGGTTACAGGTCATAGCTATATAATTTATGGGCCACTTTCTAATGGAGCAACTACAATTATGTTTGAGGGAATTCCAAATTACCCTGACAGTTCAAGATGGTGGCAAATAGTTGATAAATTTAAAGTAAATACATTTTACACTGCTCCAACTGCAATCAGAGCTCTAATGCGAGAAGGCGATAAACCCGTTAAAAAAACATCACGTAAATCATTAAAACTTTTAGGCACAGTTGGAGAACCAATCAATCCTGAAGCATGGATGTGGTATTATAAAACTGTAGGAAATTCTAAATGCCCAATTGTAGATACATGGTGGCAAACAGAAACAGGTGGAATTATGATTGCTCCTCAAACTGGTGCTATTCCACTTAAGCCAGGTTCAGCAACAAAACCGTTCTATGGAATTAAACCAGTCTTAGTTGATAAAAACGGTGATGAAATTAAAGGTGCTGGAGAAGGAAGACTTTGTATTGCACAATCATGGCCTGGTCAAATGAGAACTGTTTATGGGGATCATCAAAGGTTTATTGATACTTACTTCTCTCAGTTCAATGGAAAATATTTTACAGGAGATGGATGTAGAAGAGATAAGGATGGTTACTATTGGATAACAGGTAGAGTGGATGATGTAATTATAGTATCAGGACATAACTTGGGAACTGCAGAAATTGAAAGTGCATTTGTCGCTCATCCAAAAGTAGCAGAGGCGGCAGTAGTTGGGTATCCACATGATATTAAAGGAAATGGTCTCTACTGTTATGTAACTCTAAATGCTGGAGAAACAGAAACAGGGGAGCTTGAAAGAGATTTAAAACTTTGGGTAAGAAAACAAATTGGACCTCTAGCAACTCCAGACCTTATTCATTTTACTCCAGGTCTTCCAAAAACAAGATCTGGTAAAATAATGAGAAGAATTTTAAGAAAAATTGCTGCTAATGAACATGAGCAATTAGGTGATACTACCACTTTGGCAGATCCTAGTGTTGTAAACAGTTTAGTTGAAAATAGAAAAAATATTTAAAATTGAATTAAACTTACGAATTCTTTTTTTATAATATCCCATTTTAAAATCATTGAATTAAGAACAATCTGTCGATCTAAAGTTTTTAACTCTTCTGCTATTGGAGCCCATTTATATAATGACAAAGCACTAGGATTGAATGGCAAATCTTGATAATATTCATTCCAATTAATTTTTTCTAACCTTTCATCAAAACTTTTTCTAGCAGTCTCAATAATGTCCAATGGCATCTTATTTGAAATTTCATCATCTAAAATCTTATTAAATATTTCTTTCGCTTTACTTATTTCCTGAAAATTAAAATTTACATTTAAATATGAGAATGTAAAAAAAGTTAAATCCTGCAAAGATACTGAATAAATATTCCATTTTGCAAGATTTACTGATCCCATAAAAACATCATTTTCAAAATGAAGCACGTATCTCGTTCCCATTCTAGTTTTTAAATAGTTATACAAGGTTACTTGAGTTACCCATGCAGATTTTGTTTGAATAAACTCTTCTAAGTGGTCTAAATTTTTGATTTTTTTCTTTGGAATAAACGCTTTGAACATAGCGAATAAATATATTTTGAAATCTCTTAGCGTTAGATCTTTCCAGGTTAATTTGTATTTTGCCATATTTTGTGTGAGGTAAATCAATTATACCCTAAAAAAGTAAGTAAATAAGTACTTTATATGTACAATTTTTAGTCTTTTCAAAGCTCTCATAATGGTTATGGTTTTGTTAAGTTATAACTTAATAGAGAGGTAAAAATGTCAAATCAAACAAAACATTGGGAAAAATCCCGTGGCTTGTTATTTATAACACTTGCTATCTGGTTTGTTTTCTCAATTGGCATCTTTCTCTTTGGAGCTGAAATGAACGAGGTCACTGGACCTTTTGGATATCCATGGACATATTGGTTTACATGTCAAGGATCTCTCGGAATCTTTGTAATTTTAATTTTTTGGTTTGCAAACAGGCAAGAAAAAATTGACGAAGAGTTCGGCTTTAGCGAAAGAGAGGACGAATAATGAAAGGTAGTTTTATAGATAATTTGCCAAGAATTTATGGAATCTATACTGGAGGATTTATAGGTTTCATAGTTATTATGGCAATTGCTGAACAGATGGGTCTGTCTGCCAAAGCGATAGGTATCGCCTTTGTTGCTTTTACAGTATTCATCTATGCATTAATTGGTTATCTATCACGAACAGCTCAAGCAGATGCTTATTACGTAGCTGGAAGGCAAGTACCAACGGTATTCAATGGAATGGCTACAGCAGCAGACTGGATGTCTGGTGCTTCATTCGTTGCAATGGCAGGTGGTATTTACTTTAAAGGCTATGGCTATATGGCACTACTTGTAGGTTGGACTGGTGGTTACGTGCTTGTTGCATCCTTATTAGCACCATACTTAAGAAAATTTGGCTGTTACACAGTCCCAGATTTTATAGGTACAAGATACGGTGGTAATTTAGCTAGGTTCTGTGCAGTGGTTGTTTTAACTGTTGCATCGTTCACTTATGTAACGGCTCAAATTAACGCTACAGGTACTATTGCATCTGTTGCACTTGATATTCCATTTCTGTACGCTGTTTATATTGGATTAATAAGTATCTTATTATGTTCAATGTTGGGTGGTATGAGAGGAGTAACTTGGACACAGGTTGCACAATATATCGTACTAATTATAGCTTACCTGCTTCCAGTATTCTGGATCAGTAACAAAATGGG
>LUMN01000190.1_pt1 | contig 12417 bp, 15 predicted proteins | sample 729991 | NCBI WGS metagenome assembly LUMN01 (sample SAMN03860262, study PRJNA289734) | marine metagenome | biome: seawater column; feature: ocean; material: water; isolation source: Red Sea water column Station 22 - depth 25m | place: Saudi Arabia: Red Sea | collected 2011-10-15 | depth 25 m
ATGCCAGGGACAGATGATGGCACATTATTTTTGAAACAATCTAATGTTAATTCTGCAATTTCATCACTAGAAATTTTTTCACCAGAATTTTTTCCTGGTAAAATCATGTTTGGTTTTAATATTGTTCCCTTCAAATCAACATTATTTAATTCTAACTCTTCATAACATTTACTTATTACTTCAGACGTTTTCATTAAACAATCTTTAGCAGAATGATCTCCATCCATTAAAACTTCGGGTTCAATTATAGGGACCATTCCTGCTTCTTGAACTAATGCAGCATATCTAGCTAACGCGTGAGCATTTGACGAAATAGATAGTTTGCTAGGATATTTATCAGAAATTAAGTAAACACCTCTCCATTTGGTAAATCTTGCTCCCAGTTCATAATAATCATTAAGTCTTTCTCTTAAACCGTCTAAACCTTCTGTAATTTTTTCTTCTTTAGATCCTGCCAATATTTTAGCTCCTGTATCAACTTTAATCCCTGCTAATGAACTATAGTTTTTCCATTAGATGTTCTTTGCCTTATTGTTTCATCATATAGTATTACTCCACCTATACATTCACTCATTGATGAAGATGAAAAAAGAGTTTGTCTAAAAAGGAGTCTATTATTTTCGTCAGAATGTACTTTTACTGAGTCTAATCTTTTTGTCATTGTGGCTGTACTTTCATCAGCTGCAAGTATACCTTTGCCATTTGACAATATTTGAAGAGCTATTTTGTTTAATTCAGACATTTAATTTAATGCTTTTATACCAGGGAGAACTTTGCCTTCAAGATATTCTAAAAATGCTCCACCTGCAGTTGAAACAAAATTAAATTTATCTTTCATATTTAGTGAATTAATTACTGCAACTGTATCGCCTCCACCAACAACAGAAAATATTTTGTTCCCTCTACTTGCTATATATTTTGCAACTTCTGAGCTTCCTAATGAAAAATGTCGAGGAATCGTCAATAATTTTTTTTATTTCAACTAATGTTTTTGATCCTACATCAAGTATCATATCATCATCTTCAATATCTTTAAAATCTTTTTCAAAAGATTTATCGTTCAATTTTTTTCCAATTTTAACATCTTTAGGAAAATATATTTTACATTTATTTTTTTCAGCATAGGTGAAAATTTCTTGAATTATGTTATCAATATTTTTTTCATATACAGAGCTACCAATTTTTAAACCTTTGAATTTCAGTATATTATTTGCCATAGCACCAACTATTATAATACTATTAAATTTTGGTATTAAATTTTTTATTATATTTATTTTCGAAGATATTTTAGATCCACCAATTATACATGTTATAGGCTTTTTTATTTCAGAAGTTATCTTGTTGAGAGCATTTACCTCTGCATTAATTTGAATTCCACTGTATGAAGGAATATACCTTGTTATTTTTGATACAGAAGCATGATCTCTGTGTGAACACGAAAATGCATCATTAACATATATTTCACCTAAGCTTGCTAATTTCTTTGAAAATTTATCATCATTGGCTTCTTCTTCGGGATAAAATCTAATATTTTCAAGTAGTACCAACTCATCATTTGAGTTCTTAAAAATGTTTTCTTTATTCAAATTAAAAATGTTTTCTTTAAGTAATGATACTTCTTTTTTAATTTTACTTTTAATATATAAAGATATCAAATCTAGAGAAAGTTCCTTAACTATCGGTTAGAGTCTGTTATTTTTCCATTTTTTATTGGAACATTTAAATCAAGTCTAAGAATTACTCTTTTATTTTCAATATTTTCTATATTTTCAATGGATTTCATTATTTGATCTTGCTTACATACTCAGCAATATCACACATTCTATTCGAGAAACCCCATTCATTATCATACCAAGCTGAAATTTTACCCATTTTATTACCAACTACATTAGTGAGTGAAGAGTCTATGATTGCAGATGCACTATTGTGATTAAAATCAACTGAGACTAGCTGCTCATCTGTAACATTAAGAATTTTACATTAAATATAAATTCTATTAATGAAACATTTGGTGTTGGCACTCTCATTGCTACTCCCTCTAGCTTACCTTTCAATGAGGGTATAATCTCACCAATAGCTTTTGATGCACCAGTAGATGTGGGTACAATTGATTGACTTGCAGATCTCGCTCTTCTTGGATCTTTGTGAGAATTATCTAATATTCTTTGATCACTTGTAAAAGCATGTATGGTTGTCATAAAACCATTAAGAATTATAAAATTTTTATTAATTACGTCTGCAACAGGAGCTAAGCAATTTGTTGTGCAAGATGCTGCTGAAATAATTCTATCATTTTTGTTGATCTTCTTATGATTTACGCCAAAAACTATAGTTTTATCTGCCATTTTACATGGGGCTGATACAATAACTTTTTTTACCCCATTTTCTATATGTGGCATTAATTGATCTTTAGAATTAAAATTACCTGTGCACTCAAAAACATAATCTACACCATATTTTTTCCACTTTATGTCATTAATCATAGAGTGTTGGGTGTAAGATATTTTTTCTTTATTTATTTTTATGTAATTTCCTCCAGATTTTACTAGAGAACTAAAATTACCATGAATTGAATCATATTTTAATAAATTTGCACAAATTTCAGAGCTCGATCTATTATTAATATGTTTGATAATTATTTTACCTTTGTAATTTTCATAAATTGACCTCACAATCATTCTGCCAATTCTTCCCATACCGTTAATGCCAACTTTTATTGTCATTTTTTTAAATAAAATTTAATTTTTTTACTAATTTTTTCACTACTTAAACCAAAATGATCATAGACTTTTTTATAAGGAGCGCTTTTACCAAAGTCTTCTATTGAAAAAGACAAGCCCTTTTCAATATATTTTTCCCAAGACATTTTTGATCCTGCCTCAATTGAAAAAGTGTTTTTGCTTTCTTTTAAGATTTTATCTTTATAGCTCTTGTTTTGTTTGTCAAAAATTTCTTGGCAAGGCATTGATATTACTTTTGAATAAATTTTTTGTTTGGCCAATTTATGACTAGTCTCAATTGCAAGATTAACCTCTGATCCTGAGGCTAAAATAGTTAAATTTATATTTTTTCCAGTCCTTATAACTTCGTAAGCTCCCATAGAGCATTGATTTTTTTTGCTAAAGCTATTTCTTATGGGTTTTAAGTTTTGTCTGGTTAAGGCTAATACGCTAGGTGTTTTGTTGCTATTTAAAGCAATATCCCAACATTCAATTGTTTCAGTTTGATCTGCTGGCCTTAAAACATTTAAGTTTGGAATAGATCTTAAAGCAGCAAGTTGCTCTACTGGTTGATGCGTAGGACCATCTTCTCCTAGTCCTATCGAGTCATGTGTCATTATATAAATTACCTTCTGTTTCATTATAGCAGACAGTCTTATTGAAGGTTTGCAATAGTCTGAAAATATTAAAAAAGTACCTCCATAAGGAATAAAATTACTATGAAGAGCTAATCCATTCATTATTCCACTCATTGCGTGTTCCCTAACACCATAGTGAATATAATTACCACCAAAGTTACTTGAATTAATAATTTTATGTAACTTAGTTTTTGTATTGTTTGATCCCGCTAAATCAGCAGAGCCACCAATTAAAGTATTTCTCTCTTTTAATATAGCTGATAAAAACTCTTCTGAGGATTTTCTTGTAGCTATAGTCTTAGAATTTTTTATCGCATCTTTTTTTTGTTTTATAATTGAGCTCGAGAATTTATTTTTTATAATGCTTTTAAATTTTTGTTTGTGTTTGCTAAAAGTTTTATTCCATATTTTTTCTTTTTTGACACCTTTTTCTCCAATTTTTCTCCAATCAGTTAAAATTCTTTGAGGTATTTTAAATGGTTTATAATCCCAATCTAATTTTTTTCTAACTAACTTAATTTCATCTATTCCAAGAGGACTTCCATGAGAAGAGGCCTTTCCACTTTTATTTGGAGATCCAAATCCTATTTTAGTTTTACACGAAATCACAGTTGGTTTTTTTGATGTTTGCGCTTTTTTTAACGCATTATAAATTTCTCTGTAATTATGCCCATTGATCAAAATATAATTCCATCCATAGCTTTTAAATCTGTTTTTATAGTCATCTGAGACTGCTAAACTAGTAGGACCATCTATTGAAATAGAATTATTATCAAAAAGCATTATAAGATTATTAAGTCTAAGGTGACCGGCAAGACTCATTGCTTCATGACTTATTCCTTCCATAAGGCACCCATCACCAGCCAAGACATAGGTTTTGTGATTTATTAAATTACTTCCTAATTTTTTCTTTAAAATTTTTTCTGCAATTGCAAAACCCACAGAATTTGCAATTCCTTGACCTAAAGGACCAGTTGTTGTTTCAATACCTGAGTTTGGGTGATACTCTGGGTGTCCAGCACAAATTGAATTTAGTTGTCTAAATTTCTTGATGTCGTTAAGTGATACACTTTTATATCCAGTTAAGTACAAAAGCGAGTAAAGCAACATTGATCCATGTCCAGCTGATAAAATAAATCTATCTCTATTAAGCCAGTTTGGATTTTTTGGATTAAATTTTAGAAAATACTTAAATAAAATTGTTGCAACGTCAGCCATACCCATTGGCATACCTGGGTGACCAGAATTAGCGTTTTGAACCGCATCCATTGATAAAAAACGAATAGCATTTGATAAATTTTTTTCTATATTTTTCAAAAAGTATCCTATCTAGACTTAGGTGATTCAATTTATTAATATAGATATATATATGAAAAACATTGATGAAAAAGAAAAAAAACTAAAGGATACTTTAAAAAAACTAGGAGAGATAAACATTCAACATAATGAAGAATTAGATAAAGTTGCAATTTTAAAAGATCAAAAAAATCAATTAGAAATTGAAAAAAAACAGATAACCACATCTCTCCAAAGCTTAGAAGAAGAAAACTTAAAACTTAGAAGTCAAATAAATGAATTAAAAAAGGATTACGAAACTTCAAAAAGAAAAGAAAATCAATTTAATGAAAAAATTGATGAATTAAATCAAGAAACAGATAATTTATTGGAAGAAATAGATAAATGGCAAATGTAAATATAAAATTTAATGGTAAAGAATATTTATTATCTTGTGAAGATGGTCAAGAGGAACATTTGGAAGAATTATCCTTGAGTTTAAATAAAAAATTTAATGATCTAAAATTTGATCTTGGAAATATTGGAGAGAATAAATTATTACTAATATCTTCTATAAAAGTCATGGATGAGTATTTTGAAACCAAAAAAAAAGTAGATGCGCAAAAAAAAGAGCTTCAAGAATTAAAAGAAAAATTTAAAGAATTAAAATCTTTAGTTTATCAGTACAAAGATAACAAAGAAAATGAAATTAAAAATTTAAGCTCAACACAAGAAGAACTTGAGAATGATATTGAAAACTACAAAATAAGTTATGAAAATTTAATAGACAAAGTAACTTTAGAAATAGAAGACTTTGTCAAAAAAAATAGCACAAATACTTCTGTTTCATAAAATATCAGTGTCAAAATTTAAATTAAGAAAAAAAATTATTAACTTAAGAAAAAAAAAATATTTTGAAATCAAAATAGGCAATGATATTATAAATAGTTTACATAATAAAATTAATCTATCAAAAAATAAAATTATTGGAGGTTATTTTCCAATAAATTTTGAATTTGATTGTTTGCAAATACTAAAAAAATTTTATTCTAACGGTTATAGTATTTCGTTGCCAATTATAAAAAGAAATCATCAAATGGATTTTTATAAATGGAGTCCAAATGATCCTTTAACAATAAGCTCATTAGGAATTCCTCAGCCACTAAAATTGAAAAAAGTATACCCAGATATAATATTTGTACCAATAGTTGCTTTTGATAAATTCAGGAACAGAATTGGCTATGGTGGTGGATTTTATGATAGATATTTAGAAAAAATTTCTCAAATTAAAAAATGTACAACAATTGGACTGGCTTTTTCACATCAAAAAGTTAATAAAATTAATGTTGAAAATTTTGATAGAAAATTAGATTTAATTTTGACAGAAAAATTAATGTAAAATGAAGATTTTATTTTTAGGTGATATAGTTGGAGACGCAGGCTTTAAATCAGTAAAAAAAAACTTGCCAAATATAGTCTCAAAAAAAGGTATAGATTTTGTTTGTGTTAACGGTGAAAATGCAGCCAGTGAAGGTGTGGGTCTAACTGAAAATATTGCTAATGAACTTTTTAATGTAGGTGTAGATGTAATTACAACAGGCAATCATGTTTGGGATCAAAAAGAAATTTATGAATATATAAAAACTGAAAAAAAATTATTAAGACCAATAAATATGAGTGGAAATTTACCTGGCAAAGGTTTTTCCATATTCAATTCAAAAAAAAATCTGAAAGTTGGTGTATTAAATCTTATGGGTAACGTTTTTATGAAAAAGTGTGATGATGTTTTTAAAATTGCTACTGAATTTATTGCAGAAAAAAAAAAATCAAAAGATTATGATTTTTTAATAGTGGATTTTCATGGAGAAATAACAAGTGAAAAAATGGCTATAGGTAATCTATTTGATGGATATGCAACTTTAGTTGTAGGTACCCATACACACGTGCCAACAAATGATGCAAGAGTTCTAAAAAATGGAACTAGCTATATTACTGATGCTGGAATGTGTGGTGACTATGACTCGGTAATTGGTATGAATGCACAAAATTCAATTAACAGATTTCTAAAAAAAGAAGCTGTAAAACATTTTCCTGCCAATGGAGAAGCATCTCTGAGTGGGGTAGTTGTAGATTGTGATGTAAGAAATGGATTAGCAAAAAATATAGAAAGTTTCATTTTTGGTGGGAGTTTAAATAACGTAAATTAATTATGGCTGGACACTCACATTGGGCGGGTATTAAACATAAAAAAGGCAAAGCTGACAAACAGAGATCAAAAATTTTTTCTAAACTCTCCCGAGAAATCACTGTAGCTGCAAAACTAGGAGATAAGAATCCCGATATGAATTCGAGATTAAGATCAGCAATACAAGCAGCCAGATCAGCTAACATGCCAAAAGAAAATATTGAGAGAGCAATTGAAAAATCTTCTAACAATGATCAATCAAATTTTGAAAATATTAGGTATGAAGGTTTTGGACCTAGCAAATCTGCTGTAATAGTTGAAGCATTGACTGATAATAAAAATAGAACTGCATCTAATTTAAGAACAATATTTTCGAAAAATAACGGTTCCTTAGGAACCCAGGGCTCTGCATCACATAATTTTCAAAGATTGGGTGTAATTAAAATAGATAAAAATGAAATTGAACAAGATAAAATTTTTGAATTAGCAATCGAGTCGGGTGCAAATGATTGTATTTCTCGTGATGAATTTCATGAAGTGCATACGGATATCGATGAAATATATGAAGTAAAAAAAAAATTTGAAAAAGTTATTGCAAATTTTCTTTCTACCGAAATCGAGTGGCTACCCATAAATAAGGTATCTCTTAAAGGTGAAGAAAATCAAAATATGGTAAAATTTTTAGAAACTCTTGACGATGAGGATGATGTACAAAATGTTTATACAAATGTTAACTTTGAAGATTAAATGATTATTGTTGGAATTGATCCAGGAATAGCAGGTGCTATCTGTTTTTTTTCTAGTGGGAATGTTATTGATGTAATCGACATGCCTACAATGGCTGAAGGAAAAAAAAATAAAAAACAAGTTAATGGTAGGCAAATTTATAATGAAATAATGCTAATAAAAAATAAATTTAAGAATGAAAAAATGAGTGTAATAGTCGAACAAGTTTCTGCTATGCCAGGACAAGGTGTAACAAGCATGTTTAATTTTGGACAATCATTTGGAGTTATTAAAGGCATATGTTCTGCAATGGAGCTTCCCATTTTTTATGTTAGACCAGCAAAATGGAAAAAACATTTTAATTTGATTAATTCTGAAAAAGATGCCAGTAGAACTAAAGTAATAGAGATGTTTCCTAGAATTTCTAATAAGTTATCAAGAAAAAAAGATAATAATAAAGCAGATGCTATTTTAATTGCTCAATATTTTGAAAACACAAGGGAAAACAACGATAACTAGACTATTAGAATTTTATGAAGTCAAATTAATGACATATTTTAATGGGAAACGATTGAATGGAAGCAGATATTGCAACACAAAGTTTAGGTTTAGCAAGTAACACAGATTTTTCTTTAATTAGTTTATTTTTACGTGCGGATATAATTGTCAAGTCAGTAATCATAATATTAATTGTAAGTTCTATTTATTCATGGGCAATAATATTTGAAAAAATAAGAATGTTTAGAAAAATTAATAAAAGCGCAGAGGAATTTGAAGAGAAATTCTGGAAATCAAAGTCTGCTGAAACATTTTATAACAGTCTGCCTTCAAATATTGAGGATCCTATGGCAAAATTATTTAAAAGTTCTATGCAAACAGTTATGAAAACTAGATCAAAATCAAATTTATCTGAGAGACTATCTAGTGTTTTGGAAGTAAATATTGAAAAACAAATGGTGGCAGTTGAAAAGTATAATAGTTTTTTAGCAACTGTTGGATCGACAGCTCCATTTATAGGATTGTTTGGAACTGTTTGGGGAATTATGAATTCATTTCAATCGATTGCAATTTCAAGAAACACTAGCCTTGCAATAGTTGCACCAGGTATTGCTGAAGCCTTATTTGCAACTGCACTTGGATTATTAGCTGCAATTCCTGCTGTAATTGCGTACAATAAATTTAATTCAGACTCTAGAAAATACTCACAAAAATTAGAAAATTTTTCAAAAAGATTCTTATCAATTATTTAAATGGGATTTAAGCTCAAAAGTTCAAAAAACGATCCAATGAGTGAAATTAATGTTACACCATTTGTTGATGTAATGTTGGTTTTACTAATTATATTCATGGTCACTGCACCATTGCTTACAGTTGGAGTCCAGGTAGATCTGCCAGAAACTTCTGCTGATACACTTCCTGAGGAAAATGAACCATTAACTTTAACAATTAATTCTAAAGGTGAAATTTTTATTCAGGAAACAAAAGTTGAGTTTAACAATTTGATTGTAAAAATATTGGCAGTGTCAAATAATAGAACTGATACAAGAATTTATGTTAGGGGAGACAAAGCTATTAACTATGGAAGGGTTCTTGAAATTATGGGAATGCTTTCAGGGTCAGGATTTACAAAAGTTGCTTTAATATCTGAACCGAATAAAGAGAGATAAAGATTATGTATCGAGGTCTTTTAATCTCATCTGGATTTCATGTCGCTATTGTTATGGTGAGTATTTTGGCTTTACCATTTGTTGCAAAAAAACCTCTGGATATTCCACCTCTTATCTCTGTTGAGCTTATTCAAATAGCTGAAAAGACAAATATTCCTTTCGCGCCAAAAGCATCAAAAATAATTGAGAAGGCAAAAAAAGAAAATGAAAAGCTTTTGTCTGAACAGGCCCCTCCTAAAAAAGTAAAAAAAGATGAAAAAAAAGAAGTTCAAACAGATAAAAAAAAAAATGAAATTTCTAAGGTTGCATCAAAAAAAACACCAACCAGTGAAAATAAAATAGAAAAGTTAAAAAAAGAAAAACTAAACGCTGTACCTATGCCAGATGAAGATAAACAAAAAATTCAACCTAAAGAAGAAAAAAAGCAGAAACCTTCAAAAGAAATCAATGACGAAAATATCAAAAAAATAGTTCAAACTAAAAAACCTATTTTGGATGAAAAAAAAGTTAAACAAGTTTCTGAATTTGAAAAAAAAGAAAAATTGGATTTAAATGAAATTGCAGCTTTAATTGATAAAAAAAAAGAAAATTTAGCAGAAACAAAAAAAGAAGTTGATAAGATTTCTCAATCAACTGATGAGACTATGGATTATTCAAAATTAACCCTAAGTGAAGAGGACGCATTAAAGGCCCAAATATTTACATGCTGGAGTGTTCCTATAGGTTTGCCATTTAGTGAAGATTTATTAGTTAGAGTTAAACTCCAATTAAAACCAGACGGAACAATTGAAAAACTTGAAATGTTAGATCATGTAAAAATGAACACACCTGGTAAAGAAAAATTTAGAACACTAGCAGATAGTGTAAGACGAGCTATTCAGTTGTGTAATCCATTAAAAGTTCCCACAAGTGGTTATGAAAGATGGAAAAATATGATTTTAAATTTTGATGCTCGTGATATGCTTGGAGGATAATGATTAGAATAATTAATTTATTTTTTATTATATTTTTTTTATTGTCATCTAAGGCTTATTCATTAATAGAGATTGATATAACAAGGGGTAATTTAGATCCTTTACCAATTGCAGTTTCTCCATTGTTTCAAGATGACAATTCAAAAAGAAATTCAATTAATGAACTTAAAATTGAAAATGTTGGATCTGAGATTTCATTAGTTGTAGAAAATAATTTGAAAATTTCAGGTTTATTTAATCCTCTTAGTAAAGAAGCATTTTTACAAAAGCCAGATATTGCTCATTTAAAACCAAGATTTGAGGATTGGGCATTGATTAAAGCTCAAGCTTTAATTACAGGCAAAGTAACAATTGAGGACAAAAAATTAAAAGTTGAATTTAGACTATGGGATATTTTAGCTGGAAGAGAAATGATGGCTTTAGCATTTACAACGGTTCCAAGTAATTGGAGGAGAGTTGGACATATAATTTCTGATAAAGTTTATGAAAGATTAACTGGAGAAAAAGGATATTTTGATACCAGAATTATTTATGTATCTGAAGAAGGACCTAAGACTGCAAGAGTTAAGAAGTTAGCTATTATGGATCAAGATGGTTTTAACACAAAATATTTAACATTAGGAAATGAATTAGTTTTAACTCCTCGATTTAATCCGACAAGTCAAATGGTGACTTACCTATCTTATTTTAAAAATCTACCAAGAGTATATTTATTAGATATTGAAACTGGTACTCAAGAAGTAGTTGGTGATTTTCCAGGAATGACATTTGCTCCACGATTTTCACCAGATGGAAAAAAAATTATTATGAGTTTTGCAAAAGATGGAAACTCAGATATTTATACAATGGATTTGGAAAATAGAATTGTTGAAAGAATAACTAATCATCCATCAATTGATACATCGCCTTCTTACTCACCTGATAATCGATTTATAACATTTAATTCTGATAGAAGTGGGTTTCAACAAATCTATGTAATGAAATCTGATGGTTCAAATGTAAAAAGAATTTCATTTGGCAAAGGATTGTATGGCACGCCTGTATGGTCTCCAAGAGGTGATTTAATTGCGTTCACAAAATTACATAAAGGAAAATTTTATATCGGCGTTATGCGAACTGATGGCTCTGGAGAAAGATTATTGACTGAAAATTACTATCAAGAAGCTCCTTCTTGGTCTCCAAATGGAAGAGTGTTAATTTTTTATAGAGAGACCAAATCTAACGATAAAGGTGAAGGATTTAGCGCAAAACTTTGGTCTATAGATCTTACAGGTTATAATGAAAGGCAAGTTCAAACAGAGACGGATGCCTCTGACCCATCTTGGTCGTCTTTATTAAGTAATTAGGGCTTTTTTATTAATTTTTAATATAAATTAAGTTGATTTTTATGCTTGAAACATCTAATTAGTTGTGAAAAAGTTCTAATAAATTATTAAGGAGCATTAATGAATTTTAGCAAATCATTTAGAAATACTTTTCTAGTTATATTATTAAGTTTAATCGTATCAGCTTGTGCAACAAAAAAAACCACTACAAAAGTAGAAGGTCAAATGCAAGGAGATGTTTATACAGGTACTGATACTGTTAAATATTTAGCTGACGGTGTTCCAGACAGAGTATTTTTTGCAACAAACGAGTCTATTTTAACAACTAAATCAAGAGACACATTAAGAAAACAAGCAAATTGGTTAAGAGAAAATTCTAGCATCAATGTTGTAGTCGAAGGTCATGCCGATGAAAGAGGAACAAGAGAATATAACTTGGCATTAGGCGAAAGAAGAGCAAATGCTGCCAAAGATTATCTGATCACTTATGGAATATCTGCTGATAGAATTTCAGTAATAAGTTATGGAAAAGAAAGACCAGTTGACTCAGGTTCAAATCCGCTTTCTTGGTCTAAGAATAGAAGATCTGTAACTGTAAAAGCTAATTAAAGCTATTTTAAATATTTTAAAGACCCTAAAATTATTATAAATAATTTAAGGGTCTTTTTTTTGCCATCATTATAATTAAAGAATAATTTAATGTTTAAAAAGTTTATTAATATTTTTATTTATATAATTTCTATTTTTTTTATTACATTTAGTGCAGGTTCTGAGGAATTGAATATGAGAGAAATCTTAGAAATTATTCAAAAAGATCTTAGAACATTGGAAAGAGCAGTTTATTCAGAGTCATTTCAGAAAAAAACTGGAGCAGAAACCTCTTTGTCAAATAAAGAAACAGAAGATG
>LUMN01000186.1_pt1 | contig 12335 bp, 13 predicted proteins | sample 729991 | NCBI WGS metagenome assembly LUMN01 (sample SAMN03860262, study PRJNA289734) | marine metagenome | biome: seawater column; feature: ocean; material: water; isolation source: Red Sea water column Station 22 - depth 25m | place: Saudi Arabia: Red Sea | collected 2011-10-15 | depth 25 m
CATATCCTTGAGCCATGGTATCTGATTGAACATCACCATCATAATTTTTACATGCCCATATATACTTGCCACTCCATTTCATTGCACACGCTACCATGTCATCAATTAATCTGTGTTCATAAGTAATTTTTGCATCCTCAAATTTTTTCTTGAATTCTTTATTATAGACATCTTCAAATATATCTTTAAATCTTCCATCGTATTTTTTTAGAATTGTATTTTTGGTTGATAAGTAAACTGGCCAATTCTTAATTAATCCATAACTAAAACAGGATCTTGCGAAATCCTCGATTGATTTATCTAAATTATACATTGAGAGTGCAACCCCTGGTCCTGTAAAATTAAATACTTCATATTTAATTTCATCTTTACCATCTTCAGAGGTCCATTTTACTTCCATCTTACCTTTGCCAGGCACTTTGAAATCTGTTGCTCTATATTGATCTCCAAATGCATGCCTTCCGATCACTACTGGATCTGACCAAGAGGGTACGAGTTTTGGAATGTTAGAACAAATTATGGGTTCTCTAAATACAGTTCCTCCAATAATATTCCGGATAGTTCCGTTTGGAGATCTCCACATTTTCTTTAATTTAAACTCTTCAACTCTTGCTTCATCTGGAGTTATGGTTGCACATTTGATACCGACACCAATTTTTTTAATTGCATTAGCGGAGTCGATAGTGATTTGATCATCAGAGTCATCTCTACTTTTCATTCCTAAATCGTAATATTCGATGCCAAGATCTAAATACGGAAGTATCAATTTTTTCTTAATAAATTCCCAGATTATTCTGGTCATTTCATCGCCATCTAACTCTACAATTGGGTTTTTAACGCTAATTTTGCTCACTTATATTTTTATCTTAATAATTGAATTTCGCGATTTTATATACATATTAATGACAAATTATCAAATAGAAGAATATGTTTAGTAAGATATTTCCAAAAATTCACGCTGAAGGTTATAAATTTTTAGTTATAGCCGGAATAATTACAATAGTATTTTATATTTTTAGTAATTTCTTAGGTCTTATTGGTTTAGTCTTAACTATTTGGGTTTATTATTTTTTTAGAGATCCAGAGAGAGTTATTATAGATGATGATAATTATCTTGTTAGTCCAGCAGATGGTGAGGTGATTAAAGTTGAAGAAGTTGATGGGCCTAAAGAACTTGGTCTAGAGAATAAAAAATTTAAAAAGATTAGTGTTTTCATGAATGTTTTTGATTGTCATGTAAACAGAACTCCATGTGCAGGGAAGATTGAGGAAATCTTGTATAAGCCAGGCAAGTTTGTAAATGCTTCATTAGATAAAGCAAGTGAGGATAATGAAAGAAACTACTTTAAAATTAAAGACCCTCACAACAATGATATTATAGTTGTTCAGATAGCTGGATTAGTTGCACGAAGAATAGTTTGTGAATCAAACAAAGATCAAGAGTTGAAACAAGGAGATCGTATTGGCATGATACGATTTGGTAGTAGAGCTGATATCTATTATGAAAATTATGAGCCACTTGTAAAAGTTGGTCAAAAAGCTATTTCAGGTGAGACATTACTTGCAAAAAAATAATATGGAACAAAAAAAACCAAATTTTAAAATTGTAGCAGATAAAAAAAGCGCAAGAATGATTTTACCAAATATGTTAACCCTGATGGGCGTATGTATTGGTTTAAGTTCAATTAGATTTGCTTTGGACGGTAGATTTGAAATAGCAATTATTGCAATAATTTTTGCTGCTTTGATTGATGGCTTAGATGGAAGAATAGCAAGACTTATAAAAGGAACCTCAAAAGTTGGAAAAGAATTAGACTCTTTAACGGATGTTATAAGTTATGTAATTTGTGTTGCTTTAAGATTAGCAAGGTTTAATGTTAATTCTAATCAGGAACCTTCCTGGAAAGATAACTTTTTTGAAGGAGTGCCATCTCCAGCTGGTGCAATATTATTGTTAACTCCATTAATAATAAGCCTGAGTGGTTTTGATTATATTCAATTAAATTTTAATATCATTGTTCCAATATTTTTTGTGGCAACATCATTGCTTCTGATTAGTAAATTTCCGAGTTATTCATTTAAAAAAATTGTTATACCAAGAAAGACAACAATATTTTTATTATTTGGCATAGTTCTATTTTTTGGACTATTGTTAGTTTATACATTTAATGTAATTGCAATAAGTTCTTTAGTTTATGTGCTTTTATTACCAATTAGCTTTTTTCATTTTCAAAAATTAAAAAAACAACATGAAAATGACAAAATTCAAGAGGATGATGATCTTGAAGACATACTTTAATGAAAAAAAACACAATAGTTTCTCTTGCTGATGCTAACTATTTTCCTTTATTAGAGGAATTAATTAATTCAATAAAAAGATTTAAAGAAAGTGAGAATGTTGCAATCTGTATTTTAGATGCAGGCTTAAACAAAGATCAAAAAGAAAAATTATCTACTAAAGTAGATGAAATTAAATCTGCAGAGTGGGATATTGAAGTTCCTCAATCTAAAATTAAAGATAAGGAATGGCTTAAAAGCCAAGTTTCAAGAGCATTTTTACCTAAATATTTTCCAAACTATGAAAAATATTTGTGGATTGATTGTGATGCTTGGGTAAATGATTGGAGTTCTGTTGAGCTTTATTTTCAAGCTTGCGACAATGGTAAGTTGGGTATTACACAAACAATAGGACCAGGTTACAAAATTACCTCAAAAGTAAATTGGTTATTTGGAAAATTAGCAATAATCAAATCCCAGAATTTTAAACATGCAATAAAATCAAAAATTGGTATTGATAAAGCTAGAAAACTTGCTTTTGCTCCACATATTAATATTGGCGTGTTTTCTTTAGAAAAAAACTCAAAAGGGTGGAGCTTGTGGCAAAAAAATTTATCAGAAACACTAAAGGCTGGAAATATTTTTGGTTCTGAAGGACTAGCGATTAATATGTCAGTTTATATTGATGATCTTGAAACAGAATTTTTACCTTTAAATTGTAATTGGATCACTAGCAATCTTTTACCGAAATATGATGAAAATCAAAAAACATTTGTAGAACCTTATCTTCCCAATTACAAAATAGGTATAATGCATCTTGCAGCTGGAATATGGCAAGATGGTAAAGATATGCGGGTAGATAAAAGTATAAAGATAGAATTAGAAACTTTAGATAATAAAAAGATTAATAAAAGTTTAAGATTTGATATTTAGTTGAAAAAAAATAAAATTTCAAAAAATTGGATTAATAAACAAAGAAGAGATACTTATGTTCGTCAATCCAAAGTGGATGGTTATAGAGCTAGATCTGCATATAAATTAATTGAAATTGACGAAAAGTTTAAAGTTTTTAAGGGTGGAATTTCTGTAATAGATATTGGTGCTGCACCAGGAAGTTGGTCTCAATATGCTTCAAAAGTTGTAAAAAATGGGACTATTATCTCAATAGATTTAAAAAAAATGGAAAAAATTAATAACACTATTCAAATTGAGGGTGATTTCACAGAGCCCAATGTTCAAGAGAAAATAAAAAAAAATCTAAACAATCCAATTGATGTGGTTATGTCTGATATGGCAGTAAATACGACTGGAATAAAAGATGTTGATGCAATTCAAACTGGAGAGTTGTGTAAAGAGGCAATGGTATTTTCAAAAGATGTAATATCTGAAAAGGGTATTTTTATTGCTAAAATATTTATGGGTAGATCTTTTAATGAAATTGTCGCACTAGGAAAAAAAATTTTTAAAGAAGTAAAGGTTTTTAAACCTAAGTCGAGTCGCAAAGATTCTAAAGAGAGTTTTATTATTTGTAAAAATCTTAGATAGACACTTTTAATTTAAAAGGAATCATATATAAAAGATTATGGTTCCTATAAAAGAAGCACTTACCTTTGACGACGTTACTTTAGTTCCTAAGTACTCTGAAATATTACCCTCAGAGGTTGATACGAGTATAAAATTAACCGACTCATTAAAACTTAAAATCCCACTTTTATCATCAGCAATGGATACAGTAACTGAAAGCAAAATGGCTATTGCCATTGCAAAATCCGGTGGACTAGGAATAATCCACAGAAATTTAGATATCAAAAAACAAGTTCTCGAAGTAAAGAAAGTAAAAAAACAAAAATTACTTGTAGGTGCAGCTGTGGGAGCAGGACCCAACGAGTTCAAAAGAGCTGAGGCACTTTTAAAAGAAAAATTGGATATGATTGTTGTGGACACTGCTCACGGACATACCAAAAAAGTTTCTGAAATAATTAGATTTATCAAAAAGATTAAAAGTAAAAAAACAGCTCTATGTGCTGGAAATATAGCAACACCAGATGCAGCTAAATTTTTACTTAAATTAGGCGTTGATATAATTAAGGTTGGGATTGGTCCCGGTTCTATCTGCACAACTAGGTTGGTTGCGGGTATTGGAGTTCCTCAATTAAGCGCAATATTAAATGTGAGAAACGGCATAAAGAATAAAAATGTAAAAATTATTTCTGATGGAGGGATAAAATACTCAGGTGACCTCGCTAAAGCTTTTGCTGCTGGCGCTGATGCAGTCATGATAGGCTCATTGTTTGCAGGAACTGATGAAACGCCGGGCAAACTCATAAAAAAAAATGGTAAACTATTCAAAAGTTTTAGAGGCATGGGCTCGGTAGGAGCGATGAACAAAGGCTCGGCTGATCGATATTTTCAAAAAAAACAAAAAGACAGTTCAAAGTATGTGCCCGAGGGAGTAGAAGGATTAGCAAAATACAAAGGTAAAGTTGATAAAGTCGTTTTTAAATTAGTTGGTGGATTAAGATCATCTATGGGTTATCTTGGTTCCAAACAAATAAAATATTTAAGATATAAACCGCAATTTGTTAAAATTACAAAAGCTGGATTTTATGAAAGTATGGTTCATAATGTCGATATCGTTAAAAATGATAGTAAATACTGATGATAAAAATATTTAAATTAATTTCCTTATTATATTTGATAATCAATAGCATGAGTATTGCTATAGCGGATGAAAATTTTTTTAATAAAGGTTTAAAATTATTCAAAGATAAAAAATATGAGGATGCTAGGTTTATGTTTGAAAGAGGTATAGTATTTAATCCTAAAGACTCAGATTCTTATCTTTATCTGGCAAAAATTTACAACATTCAAGAAGATCAATATAAAGAAGAAAAAAATTTGGAAGCAACATTATTAATTGAACCGAATAACGAGGAAGCAATATTAATGTCTATGAAAATAGCTTTAGAGAGATCTAATTATTCAAAAGTAAAAGATTTATCTAATACTTTTTCTAAGGTTTGCAAAAAACTCTGTAATGAAAATAAAGAAATTTTAGACACCCTTGCAAATATAGAACCCAAAAAAAATGAGTCTTGATAAGAATTTGGACAAAATCTTAATAATAGATTTTGGTTCACAATTTACTCAGTTAATAGCCAGGCGAATAAGAGAGTCAGGAGTTTATTCCGAAATTATTAGTCATAAAAAGGTTAAAAATAAAAATATTGATAATTCAATTAAAGGAATAATTTTATCAGGCGGACCATTAAATGTTTACCAAATTAATAAATATTCTTTTGATAAAAGGATTATCGAAAATCAAATACCAGTCTTAGGTATTTGTTTTGGTCATCAAATTTTATCAAAACTTAATGGCGGCAGAGTTAAACAATCAAAATATAGAGAGTTTGGATTAGCAAATATTCGCAAAAAGAGGGAAAGTATTTTGATAAAAAACTTCTTTAATAAAAAAAATATTAATAAAGTTTGGATGAGTCATGCTGATCAAGTTTCGAAACTTCCCAAAAATTTTAACGTTATTGCCTCAAGTCAAAACTCGAAATTTGCTATTATCGAAAATAAGAAAAAAAATTTTTATGGTGTCCAGTTTCATCCCGAAGTTACCCATACAGAAAATGGGAAAAAATTAATAAATAATTTTATGTTCTTGATATGTAAAATTAAAAGAAATTGGTCATCAAAAGATCAAAAGATTAAATTGATAAAAGATGTTCAAAATTTAGTCGGTAAAAATAAAGTAATATGTGCATTATCAGGTGGAGTTGATAGCAGTGTTGTCGCTCAACTATTAAATAAAGCAATCGGCAAAAAATTATTTTGTATCTTTGTTAACACGGGTCTTCTTAGAAAAAATGAGGAGATACAAGTAGTTAAAACTTTTAAAAAAAAATTAAAAATAAATCTAATTTATGTGAATGCAGAGAATGAATTTTTGAGAAAGCTCAACAATGTTTCTGACCCAGAGAAAAAAAGAAAAATAATTGGAAATTTATTTATCAAAATTTTTGAAAGATACGCTAAAAGAATAAAAAATGTAAAATTTTTAGCACAAGGAACGCTCTATCCAGATCTTATTGAAAGTAAGTCAGTGACAGGAAGCCAAACCTCAAAGATCAAATCTCATCATAATGTAGGTGGTTTACCAAAGAAAATGAAACTTAAATTGGTAGAACCATTGAAATTTTTATTTAAAGATGAGGTTCGAAAATTAGGATTAGAATTAAAACTTAGTAAAGAAATTATTTCAAGACATCCGTTTCCAGGACCTGGACTGGCGATCAGAATGCCTGGCATTATTACTAAAGAAAAAATCAAAATTTTAAAAGAAGCTGACAATTATTTTATTCAAGCTTTAAGAGAGCACAATTTATATAATAAAATTTGGCAAGCCTATGCTGCATTGCTTCCAGTCAAAACAGTAGGTGTCATGGGTGATAATCGAACTTATGAATATTTGTGTTTATTAAGAGCAATTACATCTGAGGATGGAATGACAGCTGATTTTTATGACTTCAAAAAATCATTTATTCAAATGATTTCAAATAAAATTGTAAATAGCATAAGAGGAGTAAATAGAGTAGTTTATGATGTTACTTCTAAACCGCCGAGCACCATTGAGCTTGAATGAAAAAAATAAAAAAAATTATAAATAAAAAAAATAAATCTAAAATTGTTTGTCTTACTGCGTATTCAAAAAATATTGCAGAAGAGGTAGATAAATATGTTGATATTGTATTAGTGGGAGATTCGCTAGGTTCAGTATTGTACAATTATTCAACTACCAGAAAAGTTACTCTAACAGAAATGATCAATCATTCTAAGAGCGTAAGACTTGGAGTAAAAAAAAGTTTAATGGTTGTTGATATGCCATTTAACACCTATTCAACACCAAACGCTGCTTTAAAGAATGCTAAAAAAATAATTAAGGAAACCAAATGTGATGCAGTGAAGTTAGAAGGTGGAAAAAAAATAATACATCAAATTAAACTATTAACCAAAAACAAGGTTCCTGTGATGGGCCATCTTGGATTATTACCTCAATCAACCAAAGGCAAATTTAAATCTAAAGGAAAGACCACTAAAGAGATCAATCAATTAATTAATGATGCTTTATTACTTCAAAATAATGGAGTTTTTGCAATTGTCCTGGAGTGTATAAAAACACCAATAGCAAAACAAATTACAAAAAATTTAAATATCCCAACAATTGGAATTGGTTCATCTGTTCATTGCGATGGTCAGGTTCTTGTTACGGATGATTTAATTGGTCTAAACCAAACAAAAATAAAATTTGTTAAACAATTTCTAAACGTAAAAAAATATATCAATGCCGGATTAAGAAAATATGCTTCAGAGGTAAGATCTAAGAAATATCCAACTAAAAAACATTCGTATTAAAAATATTTCTTAAATTGTTCGTTGATCGATAAAATTTCTAAGTCTACTAAACCTCCAATTACTAATTGAAGGGCTACTAAAAGAATAAAACCTAAACCAACATAGGCAATCCATAAATGTTTTTGAATATAACTTGCAAGATATGTTGCCATTGCTCCTGTTAAAATTACTGATAAAACCAGTCCAAATATCATAAAGCCAAAATTGCCTTTGGCAGCCCCAACTACACCTATAACATTGTCAAAACTGATTGTAATGTCTGCAAATAAAACTTTATAAACACTTTGAATATAAGATGGTTCTTTAGATTTTTTGGTTGGCGATTTTACTTTCTTTATTTCAAAAAGATCTTTTCTTAAATCATTAACGATCCAGATTAAAAGTAAACCACCTAAAATTTTAATAAAATAAAATTTGAACAAGTAAGTTGCAAATAACGCAAAAATAACTTTAAATATTAAAGCACCAGCCACTCCCCATAAAATAATTTGTCTTCTATGTTTTGGTGCAAAGTTTGCAGCAATCAAACCAATGATAATTGCATTATCTGCTGCCAAGATTATATCGATAAAAATAATCTGAACTAATATGAGTGCTTCTTCTAACAAAGTAAGAGCATAGTATAAAATATTTAAAATAATTCAATTAAAAGTAGTATTATTTTTTTATTGATAATTATTTTAATACATAATGAAATAGTCTTAATAAAAATGGAGGACAAATGAAATTCTTAAAATATTTATCAACTATTTTAGTTTCATTAATTTTGTCAATTAATCTTGCAATTGCAGAGAAATGGGACATGGCTCTAGCTTATGGAGCAGGGAACTTTCATTCTGCAAATGCAGCTGAATTCGCAAAAAATGTTACTGAAAAAAGTGGTGGCAAGTTAACAATTGTAACACACCCTGGTGGTTCGTTGTTTAAAGGTGGAGAAATTTTTAGAGCAGTAAGAACAGGTCAAGCTCAAATTGGTGAGAGATTTATGTCAGCTTTAGGAAAAGAGGATCCACTTTTAGAAGTAGACTCTCAACCTTTCTTAGCAACGTCTTACGCCGATGCAATGAAGTTATATAAAGCGTCAAAAGACGAAATCGTTAAAGGATTAGACGAGAAAGGCTTAGTATTTCTTTATGCTGTACCGTGGCCAGCACAAGGCTTGTATAGTAAAAAGGAAATTAACTCTGTTGAAGATTTAAAAGGTCTTAAATTTAGAGCTTATAATTCTGCTACCATCAGAATAGCCGAGCTAACAGGAATGGCTCCTACAAAAATAGAGGCTGCTGAAATTAGTCAGGCGTTTTCTACAGGTGCAGTAGAAAGTATGATCACATCACCTACTACAGGTAAAAACTCAAAAATTTGGGAAAATGGTGTGAAATATTTTTATGATATTGCAGCTTGGTTTCCAAAAAATATGATAATTGTGAACAAAGATGCTTGGAATAAATTAGATCAGGCAACTAAAGATCTTGTTATGAAACAAGCAGCTTTAGCTGAAAGAAAAGGTTGGCAATTATCAAAACAAGGGAACGTTGGTGATAAAAAAGCTTTAGCTGATGCTGGTATGGTAGTCGGTAAAGTAAATGCACCACTTCAAGCTCATTTTGAAAAAGTTGGAGAGACTATGGCTAAGGAATGGTCTCAAAAAGCTGGTTCAAGAGGAGCTGCTGTTTTATCAAGTTATAAATAATTCAATTCTTAAAATTAAGGCCACTTAAAATTTGAGTGGCCTTAAATTGTTATGTTAAAATCACTAGATAGAAATTTAAATAAACTCTATAAATTTTCAGGTTATGTCGCTGCTTTTTTCTTAATTTTAGTAGCAGTTTTTATTCTTATTGGTATCTCATCGAGAATATTTGGTTTTTATATAAGAGGTCTTGCCGAGTATTCAGGTTATTGTATGGCTGCCGCATCTTTTTTTGCATTAGCGTACACATTTGTAGAAGGAGGGCATATCCGGATTACACTTTTTTTAGAAAAATTATCAGGTGCAAAGAAAAAATTTATTGAAACCTGGTGTTTAAGTATTGCAAGCTTTTTTTCAGGATACCTAGCTTTTTACTTCGTTAAAATGTTAATTATTTCCTATAAATTTCAAGAACGAAGTGAAGGAGCAGATGAAATTTTGATTTGGATTCCTCAAACAAGCGTAGCTATCGGATCAACAATTTTTTTTATAAGCGTTTTTCATCAATTTATTTTAACCATCAAAAAAGATTAAATGACCGAAATATTTTTAACAATTTTCTTTATCAGTGTTTTGCTATTTTTTTTAGGATCTGGAATTTGGGTTGCGTTAAGTATGATTGGTGTATCGGCTATTGGTATGATGTTATTTACCTCAAGACCAGTTGGCGATGCAATGGCCACAACAATATGGGGCACATCTTCCTCTTGGACACTAACCGCATTACCACTATTCGTCTGGATGGGTGAGATTTTATTTAGGACAAAGCTTTCTGAAAATTTATTCAAAGGATTATCTCCTTGGATGCAAAAATTACCGGGAGGTTTAATCCATGTTAATGTTGTTGGATGTGCATTATTTGCAGCAATTTCAGGATCTTCAGCAGCAACCGTTGCAACAGTAGGCAAGATGTCTATTCCCGAATTAAGAAAAAGAAATTATCCAGAAAAAATCTTACTAGGTAGTTTAGCGGGTTCAGGAACATTAGGTTTGCTGATACCACCATCAATTATATTGATTATCTATGGCGTTGCTGTCCAAGAGTCTATAGCAAAATTATTTATTGCTGGGATTATTCCTGGGATAATGATTGCACTTATATTTATGTCTTACGTAATTATTTGGTCTTTAATTAATAAAAAATCTATGCCAAAAATTATTGAGGAGTACTCATTTTTCGAAAAAATAAAAAGATCAAAACAACTTTTGCCAGTAATTATTCTAATATTAGGTGTTATTGGATCGATATATACAGGGATTGCAACAGCTACTGAAGCAGCTTCATTAGGAGTAGTTGGAGCATTAATATTATCTTACTTTCAAAAAAGTTTAACATTAAAAACTTTTAAATCCTCTTTACTTGGAGCAACTAAAACCTCTTGTATGATTGCTTTTATTTTAGCAGGTTCAACATTTTTATCTTTAGCAATGGGGTTCACTGGATTACCAAGAAATCTAGCTCTCTGGATCCAAAATATGGAATTATCTCCATATGTTTTGATATTTGTCTTAATGATCTTTTATATAATTTTAGGAATGTTTCTTGATGGTATTTCAGCAGTTGTTTTAACAATGGCAATTATTGAGCCCATGATTAGACAAGCAGGTTTTGATATGATTTGGTTTGGTATTTTTTTAGTCATTGTTGTTGAGATGGCACAAATCACACCACCTGTTGGTTTTAATTTATTTGTACTTCAAGGTATGGCAAAAAAAGATATGGGGTATATTGCAAGGAGTGCATTCCCATTATTCTTATTAATGGTCCTGGCAGTTATATTAGTTGTGATCTTTCCAGAAATAGCTTTATGGATGCCGGAGCAAATGATTAAAAATATAAATTAGTATTTTGATTTCTCGCCAGCTATGACAGCTTTTAACTGATCATACTCTTCGCAATTACAACCCTCTAAAACTCCAAGTCTTTCAACTGCAAGATTATGTCTATTAGTTGCAACATACAATTCACCAAGATATTCGTTAATACCTTTATGTTTTGGATCAATAGCTAAACCTTGAAGATAATATTTTTCACCATTCTCAAAATCACCAAGCTTTCTAGTTGTGAAACCTAAGTAGTTAAGAGTATCAGCTTTACCAGGTTTTTTTTCATTTGATTTGATTAAAAGCTTCTGCGCTTTTGCATAACTTTTTTGCGCTTTTTCTAATTTTCCTTTTTTTTCGTATTTTTTAGCACTTTTAATATGCACTACCGCTTTATCATAGTTTGTTTTTGTTGAACTTGATCCGCTAGAAGACGAACCAGCTGCAAAAACGTTTGTTGTGATTAAGAAGGAAATAGATAAAGTTAAGATAATTTTTTTCATATTAAATAAATTTTTTCATTTTGTTTAAAGTTTTTAATTCTAAACCATTTTCAACTAAGTTATCTCTTATCGACTTAGCCGTTGCTAATGAACTTAGATTGTCACCATGTATACAAACAGAGTCGATTTCACAAGGTATTTGCTTCCCGCTGTGACAATTAAGCGACTGAGTTTGCACCATCTTTAATACATGTTTTTTTGCTAGCTCAGGGTCAGTTATTAATGCATGAGATTTCTTTCTCGATACAAGATTGCCATCATCCTCATAATTTCTGTCAGCAAATATTTCACAAGCAATTTTCATATCTAATTTTTTAGCAGCTTGTTCCATTTTAGATCCAGTCGGCACTAAATAAATTAATTCTGGATTTATTCTTTTAATTACTTTTGCTAAAGTTGTTGCTAAATCAATATCTTCACATGCCATATTATTTAAAGCTCCATGTGGTTTTATATGAGTAACATTTTCTCCATGATCTTGAGCAATTTTTTGAAGAATTTCATATTGATCAATAATTAATTTTCTAACTTCTTCAGGTGCAAGGTCCATTCTTTGTCTTCCAAAGTTTTCTGGATCATTAAATGATGGATGAGCACCAATACTTACACCATTTTTT
>LUMN01000351.1_pt1 | contig 12200 bp, 21 predicted proteins | sample 729991 | NCBI WGS metagenome assembly LUMN01 (sample SAMN03860262, study PRJNA289734) | marine metagenome | biome: seawater column; feature: ocean; material: water; isolation source: Red Sea water column Station 22 - depth 25m | place: Saudi Arabia: Red Sea | collected 2011-10-15 | depth 25 m
CTGTTTATTACCAGAGAAAAATTAAAAATTGAATTATAAATCAACAAATTATGTCCTTTGAATGTCCAAGAAATTAATAAGGGCTAGAAAGCATTGCTATATGGGCTTTTTATGTACCTCCGTACTGCCTTAAAGACAGTACTACTTAGATTGAAGCTTTTCAATGGCAGTTTGTTTATCAATACTAGGGACATCACTTAATCCGTTAGCATCAAACCAAGGGGCGCTAGCCCAATCAAATCCTTCGCCAAAAGTATTATCTGGTGCAGTTATATACCAGTGACATGATGCATCTGGTATGTCAACAGCACATTTTGACCAATCATCTGACCACTGAGGGACTTGAACCCACAGCACTGAAGATAGAAGTAGAGATAGTAGATTGATCATGGGCTTTATCATACAACATTAATTACTTTTATAGGATTATTATTTATCTTATATAAGAATCATATTTAGACTTATTTATAGTCTTATATGATGTAATGTCCGAGTCCAGTAATGTTTTATCTTTATCTCTATAAGATAATCTAAATGTATAACTTATATGATCATCTCCAAATTTAGTATCTTCAAAAACATCAAGTAAATTTACATCCTCTAAGAGATTTTTTCCTGTTTTTCTTATTTGTGATGTTATTTCGCTAATTAAAAATTTCTTACTGAAAACAAAATTTATATCCCTTTCCATTTTCGGAACAATTGGGTATTGCTTATATATTGGAATCCATTTATTTTTTCTTGTACTAGCTCCCAAGAGGTTAGAAACATTTATGTTAAATAAATAAACTTTTTTTAATGACTTCTTTTCTAATATTAGTTTGGGATGTATTTCACCAAAATAACCTGCATCTTTCCCTTCAATAACTAATTTCGCTGTTCTTCCTGGATGAAGAAAATCAATTGAATCAGTAGGTTTATCATCAATTTTTATGTTCAAAGATGATAAAGCCTCCTTTAACTTTCCTCTGGCCTGGTAATAATTAAGATCGTTATCTTTACCCGAATTTATCCATTTTCCAAATTTTTTATTTCCATAAATCGCACCATTCAGAACTTCTTCTTGAATGAACTCAGTTTTCTTTTGAAAAACATTTCCAATTTCAAATATATAACAACTTGCTTGTCCAGCTTTTATATTACGGTTCACTATCTCCAAATGTTCTTTCCAGATATTATCTCTAAGACAGCTTGTTTCTAATAACAAAGGATTAGAAATCTTTATAAGTTTTTCATCATCTTCAGGAACAAGAGAGTAGCTTAGTACCTCGTTAAAACCATTTTCTATAAAACCATTTTTTACTTTTCTCAATGCCAACTGTTCTGATGACAATTTTCCAGGCTTAATTGGATTAGGAAGTTTTAAGTCGAATCTGTCATACCCTATTAATCTCGCTATTTCTTCAATTAAATCTATTTCTCTTATTAAATCATGTGATCTATTAGGAATTACTGCTACATCCCAGCCATATTCTTTATTCTTTAAAGTACAACCTATGAGTGTTAATTTATCAACTATTTCATTATCAGATAAATTTCTTTTTTCAAATTGATCGTTAATTATTAATGGACCAAGAATTTTATGTATTCGATTTCTCCGTAGTTTAATAAATATATCCTCATTACTTATTAAATTTGAAGTATTGATGATTGGTGAATTAATAGAAAAATATTCTTCTAAAAGATTAATTGCCCTTGTTACTGCACTTATTGTATTTTTTGATGAAATCCCTTTTTCATACCTGCTGCTAGATTCTGTTCTTATGCCAACCGCCTTTGAAGATTTTCTTATAGTAACTGGATTAAAAACAGCGCCTTCAAGGTAAATAGATGAGGTAGTATTAGTTACAGAAGTCTCTAAACCGCCTATCACCCCAGCAATAGCTACCGGTTTATCACAACAAGTAATAACTGTGATATTGTCATTTAAGTCATATTCTTTACCATCTAAGCAAATAAGGCTTTCGTTATCCTTGCCTTTTCTTACAGAGAAATCTTCTGGAGAAACTTCCTTACCAATTAAGTTTGACAGTTTATCTTTATCAAACGCATGCAAAGGTTGACCTTGTTCTAAAAGAATATAATTTGTCAAATCAACTAGAAGATTAATAGATTTTATACCTGATTTTTCTATACGGTCTTTAAGCCAATTTGGCGATAATTTCTCTCCATTTACTCCATCAATGCAGCTTATTGTATAAATGCAATTAGATTCTATAGCCTCTGGACAAAGTTTAATTCCCTTAAGTAAATGAATATTGTATTTATGGTTTAATTCTGGAAAATTTAAGGTGGATTCTAAAAGGGCAGAAATTTCACGGGCTATACCTATAACAGACATTCCATCAGGTCTATTAGCTGTAATGGCTAAATCATATATAAAATCATTTAATTGAAGCAAGTCAGACCCTGGAGTGCCCAATTCATGTTTTAAGGCTAAATCTTCATCAATGATCTCTATCCCTTCGCTAGAGTCCTCTAAACCCAGTTCCTGCAGTGAACATATCATTCCTTCACTCATGACACCTCTAATTTCACTTCTTTTAATAGTTAAATCAACTGCATTTAATTTCGCGCCGACAGTAGCAACATAAACATAAATATTTGGTTTAATATTGCGCGCACCACAGATAATTTGTAAATTCTTTGAATTACCAATATCGACTTGGCAAATTGAAAGTTTGTCAGATCCTTCGTGTTTTAAAACAGATAATACCTTACCTAAAACAACACCATTTACATTTTCTGAACAATCTTCTAATGATTCAACCTCAAATCCACCAATAGACAATTTCTCAGAGAGATCTTCAGGAGTAGAAGTAATTTCTACTAAATTTTTCAACCAATTTTGAGAAACTTTCATATATATTTTTTAATCAATGATGATAAAAGAAATGAGTATATCTTCAAAAAAGTTTGTTGAAGATGTACAATAGAAAATTATACAATAAAGTATTAATTAAAATGGCCAAAAAAGGGACAAGAGTTGTAGTGACCCTGGAATGTACTGAAGCTAGGACAAGCACAGATCCTAAGAGATCAAATGGTGTCTCAAGATATACTACTGAAAAGAATCGTAGAAATACAACTGAAAGATTAGAACTAAAAAAGTTTAATCCTCATTTAAACAGAATGACAATTCACAAAGAAATTAAGTAATCAAATCAAATTAAATCATGCCTAATTCAATTTTTAAAAAACAATTATCACCTATCAAACCTGGAGATCCTATTGACTATAAGGATGTAGAACTACTAAAAAAATTTATAACTGAGAGGGGCAAAATCCTACCAAGAAGAATGACAGGTTTAACCTCTAAGCAACAAAGAGATCTCACATTAGCTGTTAAGAGAGCCAGAATTGTAGCTCTTTTACCCTTCGTAAATCCTGAAGGATAATTTCATATTGAATATAGTTGGCACTATAATTAATATCTCAAATATTTGAAAGATTTAACTAATTTAAAAACATATATTATTGACTCTGATGATCCACATGAGGTTGATGACGCTATTTCATTAGAAATAAAAGAAGGAAATAAAAAAAATTTATGGATACATATTAGTAATCCATGCAAACTCTTTTTGCATGACTCTAATGTTGATTTAAATGCAAGAAAGAGAAATAGCAGTTTATATTTAATTGATCAATATGTCCCAATGCTTCCTAAAGATATTCTTGAAAAGGCAAATCTAGCTCAAAATAAAGTTTCAGAAACTATTAGTGCAGCAATAGAATTCAATGACGATGGATCAATAAATAAATATGAAATAACTGAAGCAATAATAAAACCAAAATATCAATTAACATATGAAGATGCAAATGAAATATTAGAAATAGAACCCAAAGAAGAAATAGAATTAATTGAGATTAAAAAATTATTAGAAAAAAGTATTAAATTTAGAAAGAAACAAGGAGCAATTATTTTTGAAAGTCCTAATAATAAAATTAAATTATATGAGGATAAGATTATACTAACTAAATTAGAGAAAACAATATCACAAATTATAGTTGCAGAATCAATGATATTAATGGGTTATGTAACAAGTTTATTTATAGATAAATATAATTTAGCGGCTGCATTTAGGATTCAAAAATTAAACTGCAATCCATCTGAAATACTCAATAGATATAATGATAGTGATATTAAATATATAATATTAAAACAATATATGGGAAGAAGTTACATAACTACTAAGCCAGGAATCCATGAATCATTAGGCCTTAAAATGTATGTACAATGTACATCACCACTAAGAAGATATCTTGATTTGATTATACAAAGGCAAGTCTATAACAAAATTAATAATTACGAAGTTCTAAGTAAAGATTCAGTCTCTAAGATTATTGATTATTCAAAAAATAGACAATCAGAGAATAATAATATATTTAAAAATGATAAATTTAAGTATTTAAAATTATTTTTTAAGAATGAAAAAAAAGCTTTTTATAAAATTATATTCGTTAAGTGGATTAATCATAAAAAAAATATTGCTTTGGTTTATTTTCCAGATTATTCACTAGAAATACTTATTACTCTTTTTGTATCAATAGAAATATATAGTAATAAAATATATAAAGTTAAATATATTATAAATGATAGTAATCTTTTAGAGTTTATTTATTAATAAGATAATAAATATAATAGGTTGTTATTAGTTTAAAAAATATCTGTTAGTATTAATAAAAAAGCTTTATGACTTTTGTCATTACTACACCTTTATACTATGTTAATGATAAACCTCATTTAGGAAGTGTATATACAACAATAATTTGTGACTCAATAGCTAGGTATAAAAGGCTTGCAGGTGAAGATGTTATTTTCATCACTGGTGTTGATGAACATGGTTTAAAAATACAAAGAACAGCTAATGAAAAGGGTATTGAACCAAAATCACATTGTGATGAAATCTCAGAAGTCTTTAATAATAATTGGAAAGATTGGAATATATCCTTTGACAAATTTATAAGAACAAGCTCAAAAAATCATGAATTTGTTGTTAATGAATTTTATGAAAGAGTAAAAGCATCAGATGATATCTATATGGGAGTTCAAAAAGGTTGGTATTGTGTCGGTTGTGAAGAATTTAAAGATAATCCAGAAAACTCATCAACATACAAGTGTCCAATACATCAAAAAAATCTAGAATGGAAAAATGAAGAGAATCTCTTTTTTAGGCTTTCAAAATATCAAAAAGAAATCGAGAAAATAATCAACGAACCTTCTTTTATAGAGCCAATAGAAAGAAAGAATGAAATTATAAATTTTGTTTCTAGAGGTTTAAAGGATTTTTCAATTTCAAGAACAAATGTTACATGGGGAATTCCAGTCCCTGGTTACGATAACCATACCTTTTATGTGTGGTTTGATGCTTTACTTGGATATGTAAGTGCCATTAGTTCTGATGCGACAGAACATTCATTGGAAAAATCAATTAATGGAGGATGGCCAGCTGATGTTCATTTTATTGGTAAAGATATTCTGAGATTCCATGCTGTATATTGGCCCGCAATGCTCATTTCTGCCAATATGAAAGTTCCTAAAAAGGTTTTTGGGCATGGGTTTCTTACAAGAGAGGGGCAAAAAATGGGTAAAAGCTTGGGAAATGTACTCGACCCTGATTTATTGCTTACAAAATATGGAAATGATCCTGTAAGGTGGTACCTCATTAAAGACATATCACTAGGAAATGATGGAGATTTTCAAGATAAAAGATTTGTTGACATTATCAATAATGACTTAGCTAATACAATTGGTAATTTATTAAATAGAACATCATCTATGTCTAGAAAATGGTTTGATAATAAAGTGCCAAATAATGAAAAAATTTTAAGTGAAAATAAATTAGAGAATTTTGCCAAAATTGCAGTTGAAAACTATATTTATAACTTTGATAACTACAAATTAGATCTAGCAGCTAATGAAGTCCTTAGCTTAGCAATTAATACAAATTTGTATTTGAATGATAATCAGCCATGGGTGCTAATAAAAGAGAAAGATAATCTACCTCTAGTTAAAGAAATTATTTATAACGTTTTAGAAAGTACCAGAATAATAGGATTATTATTACTACCTTTATTGCCCGAATTATCTATAAAAATTAATGAACAACTTGGCTCTATATACAGAGAGGAAATTTCTTGGAAAAAACAATTAATTTGGGGATTATTAGTTAGCAACTCAAGTCTTCCTAAACCCACTCCAATCATAAATAAACTTGAGTATGAGCAAAAATTATAGATTAATAATTTTCCTTACATTATTTATGCTTGGTTGCGCTCCAAGAGTAATTGATGAAAATAAAGTTTTCCAAAAAATAGACAGTTTAGATATGACTATATTCTCTAAAAGTGGAGATAAAATATATTCTATTACCAGTCCAAATTCAAGTTATGACAATATTGAATTAAAATTCGAATTAAAAAAACCTATTATTAATATTCTTAATGGGAAAGAAACTAAATATATTATTAGTTCAGAAGAATCTACATTATCAGACAACAATAAACTCCTGAAATTGAAAGGGAATGTTAAATTAAAAACTCTTAAAAAAGATGGGGATTTTTTATATGCTGATAATTTTATTTGGAATATAGAAAATACTAACTATCTATTAGAGGGAAATATAAGATTTGAAAATCAAAATATCATCTTAAATTCAGGAAAAGCCATATTGGGTTCAGATAACATAATTGAATTTTTCAATCCAGTAAAATATATAATTAAAGATGAAAATAACGAAAATAAATATGAAATAAACTCAGAAAATGCTTTCTATAATTTAAATACTGAATCAGTAAGCTTTGAAGCAAAAGATAAAAGAGTTAAATCAATAATATATTTTTAAATTTTATTTTTTGAGAAAATATTATTAATTTTTTTGGACCAGTTATTAATCCATTTTTCATCAGACTTTGTAAAACACTTAGCACTCCAGCCTCCAATCAATATAAAAGCCTTACTATTTATAGGTACAACTAAGATAGATGGAATTTCAGCACAAAAATTAAAAAATTCATCTCTTCCAGGATAAAATTTAGTGTTTGCTAATGATATTAATTTCATATCTTTTATAGATCTCAGACAAGTTTCCCCAGGTTTAAAATCATTACTTGAAGTGATTCCCCTCCTCAATATATTAACGCCATCATTGTGGATTAATATTGCTGCTGCTGCTGTAGAAGTTAATATCGCTTCAGAACCCCATGCAAGTTCATCAATAACTTCATCCGGCATGTTTCTATCGAAGAGAAACTTATTTTCTCCTTTTAAAGCAGCTTTCTCACCAGCTAATGGTTCGAATTGTTTAAATAAAAAACCTATCAAAATAATAATTAATGAAGCTATTGCAGCTAACACTTGTGCTCTTTCAAGCTCAGGAGTGATTGTTTCTATTGAAATGAAATTTGCTATCTGAAAAATAAAGAGTATTACACCGACTGATATTAATGATTTCCCATTGAATCCCATATTTTAAATATGTTATTTCTAATTAAATTATGCAAATATTATATTGTTTAGTACATTTAAAATTACTCAAACATATGGTTTTTAATATATAATTAACCAAAACCTTTTAAAATGAACCTAAACATCAATAAATATATACTTTCCCTTATCTTTACTGGCTTTATTTTTATTCTTTTCCCTTCGAGTACTCACGCTAATGAAATTAATAGTATAAATAAATATTTTGGTATTACGGATCCAAATTTTAACACTATGAGATCAAAAGATACTGAGAGTTCAACTGCTACTTATATAGTTATAGGTTTGTTAATTGCTGCCACAATTATTCCTTTAGCAACATGGTGGTATTTCTCTAAATAATAGAGAATTTATGAATGCCAAGGATTTAAGTATTAGTGAATATTCATCTTATATAGTTTTTATTACAGGGGGGACAAAGAGTGGCAAAAGTGAATTCGCTGAGCATCTTGCAAAGGAGGTAAAAAAATTATCATATGTTGCCTTATCTGAAAACAATTTGGATGATAAAGAATGGCAAGATAAAATTAATTTACATCGAAAAAGAAGGCCAAAAGATTGGAAATTAATAGAAACGACAGATCTATTAAATACATTAAGGAAAGAAGAAGGTCCATTATTAATAGATTCTATTGGCGGATTCGTTATGAAAAGTATTGGCAAGGAACAAAATGAATGGTCAACAAAATCGGCGAACTTCAAAAGAGAATAACCAAAATATCAAAAGATAATTGGCTGGCAATAAACGGCAGAGCAATCAAAATAGATGAAATAAGTATTGAAATACCTACTTAAAATTGGAAGTCGCTCTTTTTGAACCTAGAATCCCACAAAATACTGGTAATATTGCCAGATCATGTGCTGCATTTAATATACCTTTAAATCTTATAGAGCCCTTGGGTTTTAAGCTAGAAGATAAATATTTAAAAAGAGCAGGATTAGACTATTGGCCTCTAGTTACTGTTAATCAGTATGAGAATTTTGAAAAATTTTTAGCGTCAAAATCAACAAAAAGAATAATTTCTTTTAGTAAAAAAAATGGATTATATTTGAAGGATTTTAAATTTAAGCAAGATGATATTTTGCTATTTGGGAGAGAAGATTCAGGATTACCCGATTCCATTATTGATAAAAGCGACTTTTTAATATCAATATTTATGCCGAATATACAGACTGGAAACAATGATCAAAAAGGTGTTAGAAGTCTAAACCTTTCTGTAGCATGCGGAATTGCTATATATGAGGCCCACAAACAAATAAATTTTCAAAATGGTAATTAAGTACAACCAATGCCTTACAATATTCCCATGTCTCGGTAGCTCAGCTGGTTAGAGCGGCGGATTCATAGCCCGCAGGTCGCGTGTTCAAGTCACGCTCGAGACATTTTCAATACTTTTCAATTGAAGAACATAGGTGAAATTTTAATTTAATTAAACTATTAAAGACAATAATGTTTAATTCACTCGGCACAGTCTTAGATCCAAAAAAATCTAAAGCAAAATATCCAGAAGCAAGAGTTATAGTTCTTGATGACAATTTTAATACTTTTCAGCATGTCGCAAATTGTCTTCTAACAATTATCCCAGGCATGAGTGAAAAAAGAGCATGGGATCTAACCATCAAAGTTGACAAGACAGGATCTGCAGAGGTATGGAGAGGTAATCTTGAACAGGCAGAGCTATATCATGAGCAACTATTCAGCAAAGGATTAACAATGGCTCCAATTGAGAAAACATAAAATAAGTAAGATTGACAGAAAATTTTTGGCTTATAAATTCGAATCGTTCAAGGGTTAAAAGGTTTTCAAAGAATAATCAAAATAAAGATAAATTTTTTGAATATATGTTTATTGACTCTGGAAGAATTCTTGGTGTTTTAGGAAAAGAACCACCTCTTATGACAACCAGAGAAGAACTTAAAGTTGATAAAGCTAGAGATGAATGGAGAAAGTTAATCGCTCAAGGTTGGAGGAGAACCAAACCAGTTTGGGAAGACTATTAGTATCCAATATTGTTACTAGGATTAGTTATATAAATTATGAGATTTAGGACGTAGTTAGCGGGTAAATTTAATGGCTTCAAAAGTAACAAAGCCATTCCTTGAGTCACATTAAATTCTTTATTTTTCATAAAAAAATAAAAGTCTCATTTTAATTATAAAAAGACTGTCAAATACAAACTAAAAAAACTACAAAAAAAGATATAAGCATTTATTGATTAAGTATTTTCTAGATAACTAATATCTAAAACTTATTTTAAAAAATTATAGATTTAGGGTTACTTGTTTTTTTAACAAAAAAATAAACGTTATAATTTATTAATCCCTACTATTTATTACTTAATAAATACCCAATGAAACATCTCATCACAAGTAAAAGATCAAGAGCTTTATTTGGTATTGGAATAGTTGCTATAAGTATTGGATTAATATCAAAAAAAGTAATTAACTATCCAGCTGGAGGATGTATGAAAGGTACTCAAGAAATAACCTTTAATATCTAGCCATTAATCATCTTACATTTTCCTTAATTCTTAAATCCAGTCAACTTTGATAACTCTTTTAGTGAAAGTACACCTAAAATTAGTTTTCCATTTATTTCCCATGTGGGAAACCCTTTAATTTTTTTATCAATGCATAATTGAGTTTGACTGTTTATGCCATCTCTTGCACATTCAACTACATTAAGTTCTCTATAAGCTTGCTTACCAAATAATTCACTTTGATTAAGGCAATTAGGACACCAATATGCTGAATATTTAACTACACCATTATCTTTAAGGTATTTTGCCAACTCGATTGATTCCCTAGTGCTTTCTGAGGTGACTATAAGTTCTCTCTGATTATTTAAGTGGGAGCTATTTACAACACTTGGTAAAGTAAGCAAAACTAATAGTGGGATTAATAGGCGTTTCATTTATTTACTACTTTTCCTCCATATTTTCTAACTATCTTATCAAGCAAAATTCGTATATCTTTATTTTTAAGTTTCTCTATTTGCTGAAGATTTTCAAGAAGATCACATATTTGATCCTGTGTATCTTCATTTAATTCACTTACTGCCATTTATATTTAGAGTTTTTATAATCCAATTTTAAATCAAAAGTAAATTTACATACTTATTGTATTTATATTTTTTTATTGCTATTTTTTTAAAGCGGGCTAAGGTTCATATCTCCACGAGGATTTAGTCCGCTGAATTTTTAAAGATTCAATTTATTTTGGATCCCTCTTTAAGAAGTTGATTAGAAATATTCAAAAATATTTATCTTTGCTTAATTTCTAAATTCCATTGAATGGCATTCTCATATAAACATTAATAGTGTGACACTATTTATTCAATAATGTTGTTATTTCGCTTCATAACTTTCTTAAAATACTTAAACTCAATAAATTCATGCATCATTTTGATATCATCAGATAATACTTTTTTATTAACTGCATATTCGTCCACATTAAGTGAAGAACTATTATTTTCAGAAAATGTTTCGTGATCAAAAGAAAAGTTAATAAAATCCCTCTTTCGATTTCCATTTTCGCTATAAGATTCTATTAACATACCTCTAGACCTCAACGCCTCCTCAACCAATAAACCTGGAGGGCATAATTAAAAAAAATTAGTGTCACACTTGCACATTATAAGTGTTGCACTATATTTGATTTAAGTCAACTAATTTTGCTATGCATATTTTATTATTTCCTGTCGGATTTATTCTTTGGTATCTAGCTTATGAAGCAAAACCTATCATTAATGATGAAGTAACACTTAATTGGGAAGAAAAAAATACAATTAAAAGAAATAAACTTTTAAATATAATCAACGAAAGCTTTTAAAATTTACTGTTAATCGATTTTGACCATTCCTTGTGCTTATTATCTAGATCTGAGATTAACTGTTTTTGATAAGTAAATTTGAGTTGATTTTCGTTAAGTGATTTTTTTGTGATAATCATCTCTTTAGAGAAAAAATAAGGAGTATTAGAACTACTAATTTTTTTTTTGACTTCCATATAATGAATTTATCTATTTTTTTTATATGACTTAAAAGGTTATAGTCTCAATATTTTTATATTCTTTTTATATTTCCTTCATATGTGTTTTTAGCACGTTTGTAAAAAATATTAGTTTATTAAATAATAAAGGCTATATTTAAACAAAATATATGTTTTATCATGAATCTAAAGGAGAGAGGGATTACTGTTGGAGATTTACTAATAATACTAATAATAATAATCACTTCTACAATATTAATTAAATCATTTAGCAAGGATAAGAAAACAACACTTAATTATAGTAATCAAGAGCAAGTTTCTTATAAGAAAAATTACTATCAAAAATTTATTTGAATAGCTTATATAAATTATTTATAAAACTCTTAATTAATTGAATTAACTATTAAGTATCTCTTATGTAAATTTCAAGAATTAATAATTATCAAAAAATGAGTTTATGTATTTTAAATATTTTGATGAAATGATTTAGAACTTTCCCATTTCAAGTTATCCTTTAAATCATTGATATCATTTGATATTGAAACTAAATTAACCATTTGAAGAATTTGACTTTTATTTAGCCTATTAATAACAATAAGTTTATTAAGCATTTCTAAAACAGATTTATCATTAATATTCATTGTTTGTATAAAAACAATTATCCTTCAATTAAAATACTTTATCTTATAGTTTAATAATTTTCTCTTAAGATTTCTTTATAT
>LUMN01000160.1_pt1 | contig 12199 bp, 15 predicted proteins | sample 729991 | NCBI WGS metagenome assembly LUMN01 (sample SAMN03860262, study PRJNA289734) | marine metagenome | biome: seawater column; feature: ocean; material: water; isolation source: Red Sea water column Station 22 - depth 25m | place: Saudi Arabia: Red Sea | collected 2011-10-15 | depth 25 m
TTGCACTCAAAACTTTAAACCATGACAAAACAACGAGTGGTTGTAACAGGTCTTGGAACAATTAATCCACTTGGAAACAATGTAATTGATACGTGGAATAACTTAACTAGTGGAGTTTCTGGAATAGATCACATTACTTTATTTGATGCTTCTGATTTACCTGTGACGTTTGCAGGAGAAGTTAAAAACTTTGATGCAAATGAATATATGGGAAAACAAAATGCAAGAAAGCTGGATCGGTCTGGCCATTTATCTATTTTTGCTGCAGAAGAGGCAATTCAAGATGCTGGATTTGATTTAAGTAAACCGCTTGGTGAAGATTTTGGTATTGTATTTGGGACTGGCATTGGTGGAATAGGAGCAACGGAAGATGCCGTTAGAGTTTACGATGAAAGAGGATCAACAAGAATAAGTCCCTTAGCAATTACACAATTAATGCCCAATTCAAGTACAGGTCAAGTTGCAATTAAATACGGAATACAAGGTCCTTCGTTAACGATTACAACTGCTTGCGCAGCTTCTGCAAATGCAATTGGAGAAGCTAAGAGGATGATTGAACAAAACATTGTTGACAAAGTTCTTGTTGGAGGAACAGAATCTGGTACAACTTCAATGACAATCGGAGCTTTTGCACAAATAAAAGCACTTTCCAAACAGAATGATGAGCCTCAAAAAGCATGTAAACCTTTTGATAAAAATAGAGATGGATTTGTTATGGCAGAAGGATCTACAGTTTTAATACTCGAAAGTGAAAGTTCAGCAAAAGATAGGGATGCAAAAATTTACGGATATATCTCTGGATATGGATCCTCAACAGATGCGTACCATATAACTGCTCCGTCAGAGGGTGGAGTTGGTGCTTTAAGAGCAATGGAACAGGCAATCTCAAACGCTGATATTAGCAAGGAAAAGATTGATTATATCAACGCACACGGAACATCAACGCCAGCTAATGATTTAAATGAAACACTTGCGATTAAATCACTTATGAACGACTACGCATATGAAGTTAATATCTCTTCTACCAAATCAATGACAGGACACTTACTTGGAGGAGGCGGAGCTTTTGAGGCAATGGCATCATTATTATCAATGAAGAATAGTCTCATTCCTCCAACAATAAATCTAAATGATTCAGATGAGGATTGTGATTTAAATTACACAGCTAATCATTCAATAGAAAAAAATATAGACCATGCAATGTCTAATTCATTTGGTTTTGGTGGTCATAATGCTGTTTTAATATTCAGTAAACAATAAAAATTAATCAGGCAACATAGAGCCACCAATAGCATGAGCTCCACCATCAACATGGATTATCTCACCAGTAATGGCTTCGGAGTAATCTGATAATAAAAAATTGATGACTTTAGCTACTGGTTCAGCATTTTTTGTATCCCACCCTAGAGGTGCTCTTTCATTCCATTCATCATTCATTGCTGAAAATCCAGGAATATTTTTTGCTGCGGTTGTGGAAAGAGGACCAGAGGCAACTGCATTTACCCTAACCTTATTTTTACCAACATAAAATGCAAGATATCTAACAATCGATTGTAACGATGACTTTGCAACACCCTGCCAGTCATAGCCCGGCCATGCCTGGGAGTTGTCAAAATCGACTGCTACTATCGATGCCCCTTCTTTCAATATTGGTAAAAATTCATTGGTTAAAGTTTTTAGTGAAAAAGCTGAAACTTCAAATGATTTAATTGCATCTTCAACATTTGTATTTAAAAAATTCCCACCCATTGCCTCAGTTGGAGAAAATGCAATTGCATGAAGAGCACCATCTATGCTTTCGTGTTTATCTTTAATTTGATTTACTACTTCTTGTACTTGAACAGTATTTTCAATATCCATCTCTAATACATCAATTTCAGCATCAAGTCTTTTTACAGCACGTTTTGTTATGCGAAGTCCGTCTCCAAAACCTGTGGCAATAATTTTTGCACCATTATCAATTGCAATTTTTGCAGCAGCAAAAGCTATGCTCTTATCAGTCAATATGCCAGTAATTACAAAGGTTTTATCTTTTAAAATCATAAGTTAATGTTAATGATTGCTAAATTACTTGAAATAACTTTTTTAATCTTCGACGTTTGGGGTGTAACTCTCACTGCCAGACGATGGTCTTAATTGTCTTCCTGTGTACAGAGCGAGCGCAATTTCTGTAACACCAAAAATTAAAAATCCATTAAAGTTTGTAAACACAGCAAATCCTATCAAAAGTAACCCTCCAACATAACGAACGCTATTAATTTGTTTTGCATTTTCCTCTTCCCCACCAAGCAAAAAAATTAAAAGCGCTGCAAATATAACTCCAACACCATTGGCTCGGACAATAGTTGCCTCAGTAGATGATAAAACTGCATCAGGATTCAAAAGAAACAATTTATAAATTTGCTCCGGAATAACAAATCCAACAATAGATAGTATCAAATAAAGAGTTGGATCAACTCTATTTATAATTTTATAACTCATAAATGCAATTATATCCAAAGATAATCATCTTTGTAATCAATTAAGTTTAAGATATTTCTGCTTGTGCAGCAGCTAATCTTGCAGTTGGAATTCTAAAAGGTGAACAAGAAATATAATCAATATCCAATGTATTGAGAAATTTGATTGATTTTGGATCTCCCGCATGTTCACCACAAACACCTATTTTGATATCTTTATTTACTTTTTTTCCAGCTACTACAGATGAAGCGACTAAATTTCCCACAGTATTTTCATCAATTGTAATAAAAGGATCAACGTCAAAAATATTTTTTTCTACATATTCGTTTAAAAATTTAGATGCGTCATCCCTTGATAAACCAAGAGTTGTTTGAGTTAAATCATTTGTTCCATATGAAAAAAAATCTGCGTGTTCTCCAATATCTGATGAATTCAGGGCAGCACTTGGTAACTCAATCATAGTTCCTATGAAATATTCAAAATTGAAGTCTGATTCTTTCTTCAAGCTTTCAATTTTTTTGGTTATAATTTTTTTCATTTTTGTAAATTCACTTGCATTCATTATTAAAGGAATCATTATTTCAGGTTTGATTGTGATCTTTTCTTTTTGATGAATTTCATAACTAGCTTTAAAAATTGCCTCAACTTGCATCTTATAGATTTCTGGATAGCTTAAACCTAAACGTACACCTCGATGACCCAACATTGGGTTACTTTCACTAATCCTCGATAAAACTTCTGAAACATATGCTGGTGAAACTCTCAAAGAATTAGCTAACTCAGAAATTTCAATATCACTTTTTGGTAAAAATTCATGCATTGGTGGATCAAGTAGCCGAACAGTTATAGGTTTATCTTTTAAAAGCTTAAATATTTCAACAAAATCATTTATTTGAAAATCAATAATTTTATTTAATGCTCTATTTCTACCTTGCTTATTGTTTGCCATAATCATCTCTCTCATAGGAAGTATTCTTTCACCCTCAAAAAACATATGTTCTGTTCTGCATAAACCAATTCCATCAGCACCAAACTCTAAAGACTTGGTTGTGTCATTTATTGTTTCTGCATTTGCTCTAATTGAAAGTTTTTTAAAATCATCACACCATGCCATCAAAATATTGAATTCGTCCGTTAATTTAGGAGACTCTAACTCAACTTCCCCAAGAAAAATCTCACCAGTAGATCCGTCTAATGAAATTAAATCACCTTCTTCGATAGTTATTTGATCATTTGATATTTTTCTTTCATCTTTGTCAATTTTCAGATTTTCTGCTCCAACTATGCATGGTTTGCCCATTCCTCTCGCAACAACGGCCGCATGGCTTGTCATACCACCTTTTGTTGTCAATATTCCTACTGATGCAAACATTCCACTTATATCCTCTGGACTTGTTTCATCTCTAACTAAAATGACTTTTTTTCCCCTTGCCGCTTCAATCTCCGCTTTTTCTGGATCAAAAACTATTTCACCTACAGCAGCTCCGGGTGAGGCATTTAAACCTTTTTCAAACAATTTTTTACTAGCTGAGTCTACAAACTGGGGGTGGAGAACTGAGGTAATCTGATCTGCATCAATCATATTGATTGCTTCTTGTTTACTTAGTATTTTTTCATTATGCATATCAACTGCAATTTTTACACTTGCTTGGGCTGTTCTTTTTGCATTTCTAGTTTGAAGAATAAATAATTCTCCATCTTCAATTGTAAACTCAATATCTTGTGCATCTTTATAGTGAGTTTCTAATTTATCTCCAATAGATTTTATTTCATTAAATAGAGCTGGGTTTTCTTCTTCAAGGGAGGGTTGAGTGTTCTTTTCATGTTTTCCTATAGGATAAGGTGTTCTTATTCCTGCAACAACATCTTCTCCTTGAGCATTCATTAAATACTCCCCGTACAATTTGTTTTTTCCTGTAGACGGAAACCTCGTAAAAGCAACACCCGTTCCTGAGGATTCATTTAAATTTCCAAAAACCATAGATTGAATAGTTGTCCCAGTACCCCAATTGTTGGGTATATTATTAATTTTTCGATAAGCAACAGCTCGTTTGTTTAGCCAGCTTTTAAATACCGCCTCAATTGCCCCTTTGAGTTGAGTGGCAGGGTCTTGTGGAAAAGGTTTTCCAGCAAATCTTTCAACAGTGGTTTTAAAAGCATCAATAATCCAACTCAATTGTTCGGAATCAAAATCATTATCTTTTTCAACTCCATCGATCCTTTTTTTATTATCAATAATGGCTTCAAACCTATCCATATCAATTTGTAGAACAACATTTGCATACATTTGAATTAAGCGACGATATGAATCAAGCGCAAATCTTTCATCATTAAAATTAGATGCCAAAGCATCTACATTTTTGTCATTAATTCCAATATTTAAAATAGAATCCATCATTCCTGGCATTGATACTTTTCCTCCCGATCTAACAGATAATAAGAGAGGCGTTTTATCATCATTAAATTTCTTTTTTGTTATTTTTTCTAAGTTAGCTAATGCTTTTTCTAATTCACTATCAAATTTATCTGGAAAAGACTTGTTCTTTATAAAATAATTACAAACCTCTGTTGTTACTGTAAACCCAGGCGGGACATTAATTCCTAGGGTTGACATCTCTGCTAAATTTGCTCCTTTACCTCCAAGTAAATCCAGCATGGATTTGTCACCTTCAGTTTTGGTGGAAGAAAATTGGTAAATGAGTTTTTTATTCATGAGGTTTGATATTCTTATCTTAATATAGTGATGAAAAATATATTAATCGTCGGTACAGGAACAATTGGTGAGCCGCTAATTGGTCTTCTTGCGCAACATAAGAAAGAACTAGGAATCGATAATGTCTCATTTTTCAAAAGAACTCCACTATCAGATGAAAAAGGGAAAGTAGAAGCTTTAATTAGAAAAGGTGCAAAACTTGTTGCCACTTCGGAAGCAAAAAATGATTTTGTATCAATGGGCTTCAGTGTTGAACAATTAGAGAAGAGTTATGAAGAAAACCAAGTAATTATTGACTGTACTCCATCTGGCAATAAAAACTGGGATGAAATTTATTCAAATTTAGACAAAGATAAACGATATTTGGCACAGGGATCGGAACATGGATTTGGTCCTTTCTTTGCATGGGGCATAAATAATGATTCTTTGAATCAAGAACAGAATAAATATCTAATAGCATCTTGTAATACTCACAATATTGCATCAATAGTAAAAACATTTTCCTTAGATAAGGAGAGAAATCTTAGCGAAGGACGTTTTGTCTGTTTAAGAAGAGCTAATGATGTTTCCCAAAATGATTCATTTTCACCTTCTCCAACAATTACAAAACATGACAATCAGGAATTTGGAACTCATCATGCAAGAGATGTTTTTGAATTATTTCAACAAGAAGGAAAAGATTTAAATCTATTTTCTTCAGCAATCAAGTTACCAACTCAATACATGCACACTTTATGGTTTAATTTATCATTTGAAGAAAATATTGATCTAGAAAATATTTCAGATGACTTAAAAAATAGTGAATTTTTAATGTCCACTGAAAAACTTTCCTCAAATAAAGTTTTTTCATTTGGTAGAGATCATGGTTATCATGGAAGACTTTTATCACATGGAATTATTGCAAAGGAATCTCTACATGTAAAAAATAACAATTTAACAGGGTATTGTTTTACTCCCCAAGATGGAAACGCATTATTATCCTCTGTTGCAGCATCAGTAAATTATTTTTATAAGGATAGCTGGATAGATAAAATGAGTGTATTCGATAAATACATATTCAAAAACATTTAATTTTCATGGAAGAAACCCTCACACTAATAACTGTTATCACAGTTGTATTAGCGCCAATTATATGGTTGATTGTTACGTTAAATAAAAAAATAAATAAAGCATTGGAAAAAGCATCAGAAGTTTTGAATTTCCAGATTGATATTCCAGGAAATATCTTTAGAAAGAAAAAAATATTTGGAGAGATAGACGGATATAGATGTGAAATAGAAGTTTTTACAAGAAGTCATGGTCGTTCCTCAACAACGTATGTTTCTTTCTATGCATTTTTTCCTCAAAGCTTAGATATGGGTATCAAAATAAATTGGAAAGGTGAAATTGACGGTGATGACGAGCATCTCACAGAATTATTTATAGAAAGAAATGATTCAAAAATTGAAGAGGCACAAAAAACTCTAAGAAGATTAAGAGTGTCTGATACTGTTGTAAATTCCAGGAAAATATTATTTATAAAATATTACAAACCAGAAGAAATTGTAAATACTATGCATGAAGTACTAAATCTTGCTAAATCTTTAAAGTAAATTATTTTATCTTGAAGATTTCTTCTGTTTTTTTATAAACTTTATTTTCAATCGTTTCTAAATTAGATAAAATTTCAGAATCTATTTTTTCTTTCTCTTTCCATATTGGAACCATAGCATCCCATACCCCCTCGCCTTTCAATCGTGAATAAATGGAAGCAACTATATGTATGCCGATCAATGCATAACTGAGGAATGCTGAAAATTCATGAATTGCGACCGCAAAGTTAATACCAGGAAGACTGTATGCAAATAAAGCAGCAATAATCAAACCTGTAGTTGGCAATAAAATTAAAGTTAAATAAACAAGCCTATGGATTGTTTTAGCAATGAATAAATGTCCTTTTGGTATTTCAACTTTGGCACCTAACAAAGTATCAACATCTTTCATATAGAAATATCTAATAAAAACAATCCCTAAAAATATTCCAGCAAAGACAATTTCAACCATGAGTATTGACGGATTATTCAATTGATCTAATTCTTCTACTTGTTTAAATATTCCATACGCATATAACAAAGAAAATGTCCAGTGTATAAACTTAGATGTTTTGGTATGGGTTTTCACAATCTTATTTATAGTAATTTATTAGACTTTTCAACTTTACCGGCATATCAATTAATTTGAATTTTAAACAGTTTTTTTCGCTAACTCTCTTCTAGAGAAATACACAATAACTGGAACAATAAATATATTTGGCATAGCCCAGTTCATCCACTCTTGTGGAAATAATTCATTTGTGCTGATAAATGCCGTAGTGGCTGCAATTGTTCCAGAAAGCATAAGAATTAAGTGGGTGTTAGATCTGTCATAAAAATTTGGCTTGTAAGTTCTTCTATACCTGTTGAGATCATATGCTGTAATAGCCAAGCAAGCGACTCCAAAAATTAACGCAACTGTTCTCATATCTTCCTTTTGACCGTAATTTCCAAACTCAAGAACATCTGTTGCATTTAATAACAACATCACACCAGCAATGAACATTAGTAATGTGAGAGTTTTATCCACATTCTCCCTGGCTCCAGTTCGCACTTTTGCTTGTCTAAATCCAGCAAAAGCAAAATAAAAAGAGAGAATTGCAATAGCAAACAAAAATGGTTGCACAACACCCATCACGCTAAGTGGTATAGCTGTCACAAAAATAGTTGACATACCATAGACGTAATACATTCCATACTTTTTATGACGCTTGTCACCTTTTTTTAAAAAAAGTAAAAGATACGCTGTGCCTAAAGAAACAAATCCTGCCAAAATATGAATATACAGCAATGGTTTTTCTAAATCTGTATACACTCCATCGATTAATGTCATGACAGCAGTTCCTTTCTTAAAGCTTCATCCATACGTTCAATTGAATATCGTAACATTACTCTTGGTATACAGCGTTTATTTTTTTTATATCTGGAACAACCACTCCCAGAAACTTATCGCCTTCTCCATACTGGCCTTTCCCAGTTTTAAAAAATTTAGGTAGGAATTCTTTTTTTTCTAAATTTACCGACTGTCTTAATTCTTTTTTAAATTCAGAAAGAGACATTTAAACTAATTCGAAGGACTTAATTATATTTTCTAAGCCTTCTTTTGCATCTGCAAACAACATTTTTGCATTGTCATTAATAAACAGTGGGTTTGCAATGCCTGCATAGCCTGGTGACATGGATCTTTTTATCACAATGACTTGTTTTGCCAGGTCAACATCGAGTATTGGCATGCCATAGATTGAAGAATTTTCATCAGTTCTAGCTAGCGGATTAACAACATCATTTGCTCCAAGAACAATTACAACATCTGTTGAAGAAAACTCAGAATTAATATCTTCTAGAGTAAACATATCTTCATAATCAATGTCTACCTCGGCTAATAGAACATTCATATGCCCAGGCATTCTTCCAGCTACTGGATGTATAGCAAACTTAACTTCAATATTTTTATCTTTCAAAGTATTTGTTAATTCTTTAACAGCTGCTTGAGCTTGTGCAACTGCCATTCCATATCCAGGAACAATAACTACAGATTCTGCATAGCTTAATTGAATTGCAACATCTTCTGGAGAGGTGCTTATTGGATCTTTTTCATATTCATTATCTGCCGTTGTATTACCAAAACCACCTTTAAGCACATCTAAAAGCGTACGATTCATTGCAGCACACATGAGGAGTGTAAGAATTATTCCAGATGCACCTACCAAAGCACCAGCTACGATCAAAATAATACTATTGACAATAAATCCTGCTGACATGGCTGCTATTCCAGAAAGTGAGTTGAGGAAAGCAATTACTACAGGCATATCTGCACCACCAATTACAGCAACTCGAATAACTCCAGTAATTAGTGCAACTAGAATAATAAATTCGATTTCAAAATTGTCCATTTCTAAAACTACTGGGATTAAGATAACAACAGGTAGAAATACTGAAAATATATTGGCAAATTTTGTGCTAAAGTTATTTAATTTTCCACGGAGTTTCATGACTGCAACAAGACTTCCTGAAAAAGTAAACATTCCAATAACCATTGAAAATATTGCTACAAAATAATCATTAAAAGGTAAGGAGCTATTAGATAACTCAACATATGCGATTGCGCCAGAGGCGCCTCCGCCAAAACCATTAAACAAACCAACAAGTTCAGGCATTTGTGTCATTTGAACTCGTTTTGATATTATAACTCCAAGAAGTCCTGAGATACCAATTGTGATGTAAAAAGCAGAATCATATTTTGAAAAATCAAAGTTAAAGGCACTAAATACCGCTAACGCCATAGCTAGCATTGCAAATAAATTTGCTCTATGTGCTGTTGATGGCCTTCCAAAAAGCTTTAAAGCGAATATAAATAATACAGCTGAGATCAATAATATTATTTCAATCATTTTTCTTAAACATTTCTAATATTCGGCCAGTTACTGAAAACCCTCCAACAATATTCAGGGTTGCAAATGATATTGCAATTAAAACGATAATTTGAAGTATTTGAGATTCACTTACTTCTGGATAAATCAGAATTGCTGCAATTAATGTAATTCCAGAAATAGCATTTGATCCAGACATAAGTGGTGTGTGTAATGTCTGAGGAATTTTAGATATGAGTTCGTATCCAATAAAGCTTGCTAGAAAAGTTATTAACAATGTAAGTAAGAAAGTTGCTTCCATTATGAACTCATCTCTGTAAAAATCTCATCATCACTGTTCTCTATATATAGTTCGATTAAATTTCTAACATTCTCTGAATAAAGCTTTGTTGCTGCATGTTTTACGGAATTTAGAATGTCTGTTTCACCAACTATTTTTACACCATTTAATTCAACAACTTTATTCACCACAGTACCTTCACAGTTTCCACCTGTACCAGCTGCTAAATCGATAATCACAGAATTCTTTTTCATCTTTTCAATGGTTGACTTTTCGATTAAGACAGGTGCTTTTTTTCCTGGTATTTGAGCAAACGTTAAAACAACGTCACTATCAATTACTTGTTTCTTTAATGCTTCTTGAATTTTTTGATTTTCCTCTTCAGAGACTTCTTGTGCATAAACACTGTCTTGTGCTTCAGTGCTTGCTTCTACAAATTTAGCACCTAAAGATTCCACTTGATCCTTGGCTTCTTTTCTAATATCAAAAGCCCAAACTCTAGCACCAAGTCTTTTTGCAGTTGCAATTGCTTGAAGTCCAGCAACCCCAACTCCTAAAATTAAGACCTTGGAAGGTTGAATGTTTCCTGCAGCAGTTGTCATCATTGGTATTACATCAGATGTCTCTTTTGCAGCTCTTAAAACTGATGCATATCCAAGCAAGTTGGCTTGAGAAGAAAGAGCATCTAAATTTTGAGCTCTTGAAATCCTAGGAAGTTTAAAGAAGCTTAATATCTTAATATCAGGTCTTAATTTTTTAATTTCTTCGATCTTTTCAAAATCAAATATTCCAATAAGGACTGCTCCTTCTTTTAAATCCTTTATTGTTTTATTTTCAATATTTTCTACACAGGCGATAACATCTAAATCACTTAATTTAGAAATAGTCTTTACATTTTCTTGTTTAGAATCTGGATAATTAAGGTAATCAAATATATTTTTTTCTAAATGGAGATCCATAGAATATTTCTCAAAAGATTCAGGGTGTATTGGAGCCCTGTATCCCTCAACATCTGTTAAAAACCCAATATTCATTATTTTATTTTATTCCTATTAAGAGTTATATATAAATAAACTTAAAAGATGAGAATTGCTGTATTTGCTGATAAATTTTCTGGAACACTTACATCCGATGAAGTTATTGGTGAGATAAAAAAGATATTTAAATATAACAATATTAAATCATCATTCTTTCCAGTAACAGATGGTGGTGAGAACTCAACAGAGATATTTAAAGAATATGGTTTTGAAACACAACAGATGTCTATGAAACAAGATTTTTCTGGCAAATGGTTACCTGTCGAGACTTTAAAAGTAAATAAAAATATATACATTGAAACCTCTCAGCTAATAGGTATAAAAAATACAAATGATTTATCTTTAGATCTAAATACATCATGCCTTGCAAAAATAATTGAGGATGTAGATATTTTGTCAATGGGAGGCTCTAGAACAAATGACGCTGGAATAGGTTTACTCAGCAAAATGGGAATTGATTTTCTAAATAATAAAGATGTAATAAATTTTTAGAAAAAAATGTTGAAAGAATTTTCAATTTACTTTCAAATGAGATGACTAGTTCATTGGATCCATTTAAAGAAGGAACTGGTGCCTCTGGTGGTTTAAGTTTTGCATTGGGTGAGGTTCTTGGATGTGAAATAATCTCAGGTCCTCAATTCTTTTTGAATGAGACAAAACTATTAAAAAAAATAAATGATTTTGAAATTGCGATCTTATGTGAGGGAAAATTTGATTTTTCATCTATGAGTGGAAAAGTACTAGGAGAGATTTTAAAACTTCATACAGGGCAAACTTATTTTTTAGGTGGCAAGTTTGACTACAATGATGAAAGTATCTTTACAGATATATTTGAATTAGGAAATAAAGGTATGAAAAATTCAAAAAAAGCATTAAGAGACTCAGCATATATATTGGCCAAAAAGATAGGTAAATAGGATGAGTATCGCTTCACCATGTATTAATGTTTGTGTGACTGATCCAAATACTGACTTGTGTTATGGGTGTTCGAGAACAACAAAAGAAATTAAAGAATGGTCAAAATACAACGATAATGAACAGTTAGAAGTTATTGAAATAAGTCGTAATAGGATGGATGGGTGGCAACGTAAGGCGTTTGACAAAGCATATAAAGAAAAAGTTGAAACTGGAACAAGCCCTGTTAAAAAACAAAAGTTACAAAACCAACAAAATTAGTTATCTTCTAAAATTTTTTGAGCCTTTGTTCTAACAACTTTTCTTTCATCATTTTTCAATCTCTTAGCAACTTCTATCAGCTTTAATTTAAG
>LUMN01000570.1_pt1 | contig 12145 bp, 16 predicted proteins | sample 729991 | NCBI WGS metagenome assembly LUMN01 (sample SAMN03860262, study PRJNA289734) | marine metagenome | biome: seawater column; feature: ocean; material: water; isolation source: Red Sea water column Station 22 - depth 25m | place: Saudi Arabia: Red Sea | collected 2011-10-15 | depth 25 m
GTAGTAGGTGATATAAAAGAAAAGGTAAAGCAGAGCTTGAAATGACATACTTAGTAAATGAAAAATGTATTAAATGTAAATTGATGGATTGTGTTGAAGTTTGTCCAGTTGATTGTTTTTATGAAGGCAAAAATATGCTTGTAATTAAACCTGATGAGTGTATAGATTGTGGCGTTTGTGAGCCAGAGTGTCCAGTCGATGCTATAGTTTCAGATACAGAGCCAGGAAGTGAAAAATGGCTTGAAATGAATACAAAGTACTCTGAAATTTGGCCAAACATAAACGAAAAAAAAGATCCCCCTGAGGATCATGAAAAATTTAAAAACGAAGATGATAAATTTGAAAAATATTTTAAAGAAAACATCCAATAAAAAAACTAAAACAAGTAAAATATCTAAAAATTTATCTAAACCAAAAAAAGTAGAAAAAGCCCAGGTAAAAACTGAAGCTTTAAGGATTCCAAAAAATAATGAGCAAAAGCCAGAAATTAAAAAAGTAAAAAAACAAGAGACTGAAAAAAGGGAGTATAAAGTTAAAGATTATGTAGTTTACCCGAAACACGGTGTTGGTCAGATTACTGAATTCAAAAAGATTAATATCGGTGGAATTGATGTTGAAACATACATTTTAAAATTTGAGAAAGATAAAGCTAGTGGAATGGTCCCAGTAAACAAACAATCACATTTGAGGCCACTTGCAACAATAAATCAAGTAAACAAATGTATTAGTATTTTAAAGAGTAAACCTAAAATCAAAAGATCAATGTGGAGCAGAAGGGCACAGGAGTATGAAGCAAAAATATCATCAGGTAAAATATATGAGCTTGCCGAAGTAGTAAGAGATCTTAACAAAGGAGACGATTTGATGATAGACCAATCATATAGTGAGAGACAGCTTTTTGAAAAAGCTTACGACAGGTTACTCACAGAATTTCAAATCGTAATGGGTACTAGTTTAGAAGATACTCAAAAAAAACTTGATAAAGCTCTCAAAAGAAACTTGGAGAAACAAATTCAAAAAGTAGAAGCTAAACCTGCATCAGAAGATATTTCAGAAGAAGTTGTAGCAGAATAAAAAAAAACGCTTCCCACGCAAGCGCCATGAGAAGCGTAATCAATTAAAAAGAATACTAAACTATTTTCTTCTTTTCTTCTTAGCTTTTTTCTTAGCTTTTTTCTTAGTTTTCTTTTTAGCAGCTTTTTTTCTTCTTTTAGCCATCTTTAGCTCCCTTTTTTTTACGAATCTTTTTGATTCGTTTAGTTATTCTTTTTTTATTTTTTTTGAATAGTTATGTCAAATCTTTATTTGTTTTAAAAAAAAACTTAACTCTAGAAATTTTTTTTTAAATTTTATTTAAAAAAAGTTAAGTAAATTGCGATAAATAAACAATATAATTTTTTATTAATATAGACTTTCAAATTTATTTTTAAATTTTTTAATTATTTTATATCTTTTTAACTTCATTGTTGGTGTTTGCATTCCATTTTCAATTGAAAATTTTTCTTCTGAAATAAAAAATTTTTTAATTTTTTCAACTTTTGTAAGATTTTTATTTATTTTTTCTATTTCTTTTTGAATTTCTTCTTCATTAATATTTTTTTTTTCTTCACTAAGAACTAACATTGAGACCAAATAAGGTTTATTGTCTCCATAAACAATTGCTTGATCAATTAATTCTGAATTAACTAATTCATTTTCAATTTTTAACGGAGAAATATTATCTCCTCCAGGTGTAACCAATATATCTTTCTTTCTGTCTGTAATCTTGAGGTAATCATTCTCAAATAAACCAATATCTCCTGTATGTAGCCAACCGTCTTTTAACACTTTGTCTGTCTCTTCTTTATTGTTCCAGTAGCCAAGCATTACGTTCTCTCCTTTAACTAATATCTCACCATCTTGAGCAATTTTTACCTCATTTCCTTTAAAAGGTGGTCCTACGGTTTCTACCCTAATATCATGAAATGGATTACAGCTTACTACTGGAGAGGTTTCTGTTAATCCATAACCTTGTAATGTTGGTAGTCCGATTGCGTTAAGAAATATTCCAACATCTTTATCTAAAGGACCCCCGCCAGAAACGAAAGCTTTCAGATTTCCTCCAAATTGAGACTTTATTTTTCTTCTAACAACAGTTTCTAGTATAAAATCAAAAAAATTATCCATTAATGAAAGTGGCTGTTTATTGATTTTCTTTTTTCCAATTTGTAACATTTTAGAAATTAATTTCTTTTTCAAACCTGTTGCTTTATTAAAAGCCGAATTAATTTTTTGATATAGGTTCTGATAAAATCTTGGAACAGCTGTCATTATATGTGGTTTACAATCATTCATATTTTTAATTAATTTCTCTATACTTTCAGCATAGAATACTTTTGCACCTACACAAATTTGAACAAATTGAACTGCATGCTCATAAGAATGTGACAATGGTAACCATGTTAAGAACCTAGAATTTTTAGAAACAATAGGTTCTAATATTTCCATTGCTCCTTCGCAATTATTAAGTATACCGCCATGACTTAATATTACCCCTTTTGGATTTCCTTGTGTCCCAGAGGTATAAATAATACATGCAGGATCTTTTCTTGTAATATCTATTATAGATGGTGGAGATTCAGAAGCATTATTTCCTAAATTTAAATTTTTAAAATTAAGATATTTATCTTTATCAATTTTAAGATCTTCGAACGAAATAATTTTTTTAATTGAAGTATTATTTTTAAGTATGTTTTCAATTTTAGAAAATTGATCTTGATTAGAAACAATCAAAACTTTTGGCTGGCAATCGTTAATAATATATTCATAATCTTTCTCAACATATGTAGTGTAGGCTGGAACTGTAATTGAACCAGACAACATTATCGAAAGATCAGAAATCATCCACTCTGGTCTATTTTCAGAAATTAGTAAGCATCTATCTCCCTTTTGATTAATATTACTTATCTCCTTTGAGAGTTTTAGAATGTTATTTTTTGTTTCCTCCCATGCAAAAGATCTTTGATGAGTTCTAATAAATTATTTATTTCACTTACTTTCATAAATTTTTGGTGGGCAAAGAGAGAATCGAACTCTCACAGTATTGCTACTATTGGATTTTGAGTCCAACGCGTCTACCAGTTCCGCCATTCGCCCTCAGTCAAAAGACTGCATTGATTTTAACAATAGTATTAAAACATTTATTATAATAAAAGAAAATATGTTTAAAGAGCTATATAGGAAATCAATTGAATTAGCTGCACATAAAAGTTCAAAATTTTTTCTAGCTATTATATCATTTATAGAAAGTTTTATTTTTCCAATACCTCCAGATGTATTAATCATTCCAATGACAATAGCGAAAAGGCATGAATGGTACAGAATAGCTCTAATCGCAACAATATCATCGGTACTGGGTGCATGCTTGGGTTATCTAATTGGCTACATTTTTTTTAACGAAATAGGTTTAAAAATATTTGAATTATATGGTGTTGATAATGCATCTTTTTTAAAAGATAAGGTTTCTAGTGAGGGAGGTGTCATCGCATGGATGACCTTACTTGCTATTGCAGGGTTTACGCCAATCCCTTTTAAACTATTAACAATTACAAGTGGCTTTGTGCATTTTAATATTTTTTATTTTATTATTATTTCCTTTTTAACCAGAGGATCTAGGTTTTTTCTAATTGCTTTTTTAATAGGAAATTTTGGTGCTGCCATGCGTAAAATTATTGAAAAAAAATTATTAAAAGTTTCAATAATCGCGTCTATTGTAATAATTATTTTCGCTCTATTTTTGCAATTATCTATGCCTTGTATGTAGAATATTACTTAAATTATCAGCCATGTAAATTATGTCTTTATCAGAGAGTGCCTTTTATTTTAGCAATTTTTGTAAGTTTTGTTGGATTTAATTTTCCAAAAAAAGATGAGGTATTGATTTTATTAATAACAACATTTGCTGTTGGTATGATAATTTCTGGATACCATTTTGGTATAGAAAACAATATTTTTGAGGAATTTAAGGGTTGCAGTAACAATTCTTTAAATATTACAGATAAAGCTAATTTATTAAAAAGTTTAAATCAGACATTGCCAAGTTGTAAAGATATATCTTTTACTTTATTCGGTATATCTCTAGCAGGATTAAACTTTTTGTCCTCTTTATTAATTCTTATTTATTCAGTAAGAACCCTTGTTTATGAAAAAAACTAATTCAAAAAAAGTAGAGGAGTTCATTCGTGTAGATCATGCTGGGGAAAGAGGCGCAGTAAAGATTTATGAAGGACAACTCTTAGCTTTAAAAACAATCTGTAAAGATAGCAAGCTTGAAAAAACAATTGAAGAAATGAAAGTTCATGAACTAGAGCATAAGAATTATTTCGAAGCCGAGATAAAAAAAAGAGATATTTCTCCAACAAAACTATTGCCGCTCTGGGATTTGTTGGGTGTGGGTTTGGGTTTTGGATCAACAATTTTAGGAAGAAAAGCTGCCATGTTGTGCACTGCATCTGTTGAAGAGGTAATTGATGGACATTATAAAGATCAAATTGATCAACTTGGATCAGATGAAGAAGAGTTAAAAAATAAAATTATAAAATTTAGACAGGATGAACTTCACCATAAGGATATTGCATACGAAAAAGGTGCTACCAAAAAAGGTTTATACTCGGTATTGGACAAAATAATCAAAACTGGTTCTAAGGCTGCAATAAAAATTTCTGAAAAAATATAATTAAGGCTCTAATTCTACATCCCAGTATAGATAATCCATCCAGCTTTTATGCAAAAAGTTAGGCGGGAAATTTTTTCCATTTTTATGAAGATCTTCAGTAGTTGGTTCGTACGGCCATTGAAAAAGAGACATTCCAGAACTTTTAAGTAGTCTGCCTCCTTTCTTTACATTGCATGACGAACATGCTGTTACCACATTATTCCAATCAGTTTTTCCACCTTTAGACCTTGGTAGCAAATGATCAAAGGTTAGTTCATTTTTACTTCCACAATATTGGCAACTAAACTTATCTCTTAAAAATACGTTAAACCTAGTAAAATTTGGATTTGCTTGGGGCTTAATAAATGATTTCAAAGCTATTACACTAGGTAATTTCATACTGTAAGAAGGACTTCTTACAGTTCGATCATAATAGCTTACAATTGAAACTCTATCTAAAAAAACAGACTTAATAGAATCTTGCCAACTCCATAATGATAATGGATAATAACTTAAAGGTCGGTAATCAGCATTTAAGACTAATGCTGGACATTTTTCTAATGATAGATTTTGATCAGAATTAAAAACCATACTTAAGCTTATCTTATATAAATTTTTATTTCAATCCAGGATATTTAATAAAAAAAATTTTTATGATGTTTTTAAATTTTTTTTTATAAAATTTAATGCCGCACTTGATGCTTCAATTGGGATATGATGGCCACAATTTTCTATCATTAAAGTTTGAATATTTAATTTATTTCTAATTAAAAAATCTTTTGCATCTAATAAGTAATTTGGAGATACTACTTCATCTAAATTTCCGTGAATAAGCATAATTTTTGGTTTTGATTTTAATCTTAATGATATATCGTCCTTACTTATAATTTTTCCTGAAAAACCAACCACACAATTAAAACTTTCTTCGGATGTTAGTCCAATATTTAATGACATCATGCATCCTTGGCTAAAACCAGAAATACAAATTTGAGAATTTTTAAGATTATATGTGTCCTTAATTTCTTCGATAAATTTATTTATTATATTTTCTGCTTTATGGGCTTCATTAAGAACATAATTTTCATCATCCTTTGATAAATCAAACCACTGGAAGCCTACTGGATTGATAGGGCAGGTTTCGTGACCATCTGGACATAAGAATACTGTATTTTTTAAAAACCTTTTCCAATTGAGAGTTAGCATACTAATATCTTTACCATCACCACCATAACCATGAAGTAAAATAACTGCATTTTTAATTTCCTCACCTTCTTCTGGTTTTACAATTGTTGTATTTAGGCAAAATGTCATAGAGAATTAATTATGTTTTTTTATTTTAAAAAGAAACTACAATCAAATAATGGTTTCAGAAATTTTAGTAAAAATCGTAGCAGTCATTTTACTCATTTCAGTTGCAGTTGTTTTGATTTTAGGGATTAAAACTTTATTTAAAGGGAATGAAGATAAAAAATATTCAAATAAACTTATGCAATTAAGAGTTTTACTTCAGTTCATTGCTATCATTGTCTTAGTAGGTTTGGCTTATTTTTTTAAGAATTAACTATACTCTTTAACCATTCTAAAAATTGTTTATCTAAAAAATCAATTGATCCAAGTATTCTAGATATCTCATGTCCTTCTTTATCTAATATAATAGTTGTTGGTACACCTCTTAGTTTAAACTTTTTTGCAAGATCTCCGCTTGGGCCACTAAATATTTCTAAATTGTCTATGCCGAGTTCATCAAAAAAAATTTTAGATTTTTCATATTCCTCTTCACCAATATTAATAGGAATTATATTTATTTTTTTTAACTCAGAAATATTTTTTATATTATTCAGAGATGGCATTTCCTCCTTGCAAGGCGCACACCAAGTTGCCCAAAAATTAATTAAACTTATATTATTCTTAAACTCTTCTAGAGTTTTTTTGTTATTAAGTGAGTCAAAAAAGTAAACTCCTTTAATTATTTTTTTTTCTTTATGAATTATCAAGTTTTTAATATCAGGTTGCTCTATTGAATATGAGGTTCCAGATGATATTAAGTATAGAAAAATAGTAAAATAATAAAAATTTTTAAATTTCATTTAATAAGAATGATTAATTATCATGACTAAAAATAAAAACAATCAGCCAATTTGGAGTTCTAGAATAAAAAAAAACTCTAATAATCTATTCAGAAAAGTTGGCGGATCACTAGATATAGATAAAAGATTATTTAATGAAGATATATCTGCATCTATTGTTCATACAGAAATGCTTTTTAAGCAAAAAATAATAAATTTTAAAATTAAAAATAAGATTGTATGGGGTTTAAATAGAATAAGAAATGAAATTATAAAAAAAAAATTTCCCTTTGATAAAAATCTTGAGGATATTCATATGAATATTGAAAAAAGATTGTTTGATTTGATTGGTGAGGATGCTGGATTTATACATACCGCAAGATCTAGAAATGATCAGGTAATCACTGATTTTAAAATATGGTTAAAAAAATCAACTTATGAAATAACTAAAACACTTAATGCTCTTATAAGTACAATTCTGAAAGTTGCAGATAAAAATATAAAAACCGTCATGCCTGGTTTTACTCATTTAAAAAATGCTCAACCAATTTCATTTGCACATTATATGATGGCTTACGTTGAAATGTTCAAAAGAGATAAAAAAAGATTTAAGAATAATTTAGATGCTCTAAATGAAAATCCACTTGGTGTAGCTGCTTTATCAGGAACTTCTTTTAACATTGATAGAAACTTCACTACAAAAAAGCTCAACTTTTCAAAACCGACGGATAATTCTATAGATACTGTTTCTGATAGAGATTTTGTTTTAGATTTTCTCTATGCATGTTCAGCCTGTTCAATACATATATCAAGAATTGCTGAAGAATTTATAATTTGGAACTCAGACGCCTATAATCTAATTCATTTAAATGACAAAATTGTAACTGGATCTTCAATTATGCCTCAAAAAAAAACCCAGACCCACTCGAATATTTAAGAGGTAAGACAGGATCATCTTTTGGGAATCTTTTTTCAATGCTCACAATTTTAAAAGGGCTTCCTTTGTCTTACTTTAAAGACTTACAAGATGATAAAGAATTAGTTTTTAAATCATATGATCAGCTCAAAATATCCTTAAGTCTTTTAAATGATATATTTAAAAATTTTTCAGTTAATAAGAAAGAAATGCTTAGTCTCGCAAATAAAGGTTACCTAACAGCTACAGACCTGGCAGATTACATGGTCAGAGAATTAAACTATCCTTTTAGAAAATCCTATTTGCAAACAGCAAAAATTATTAACTTTGCAGAAAGAAATGGCAAATCTCTAAGTGATCTTACAATAAATGAAATAAACAAAGTTGAACCAAAACTTAAAAGTGATGTTCTTAAAATATTTGATCTGAATTACTCAATAAATTCGAAAACTTCTCATGGTGGAACATCTTTTGGTAATATAAAGAAAATGATAAGAAGATATAAAAAAAATAATGAAAAATAAAATAATAATAATTTTAATTTGCTTAGTAGTTCTGACAGCATGTGGTAGAAAGGGAGATCCTGAGTATCAAGCGAATGATACTAGAACTGTCACTTATAATATCTAATGAGATATAAAAATAATAATTATTTTATCGAGAATATAAGTCTTAATAAACTTGCAATAAAATACTCCACACCTTTATATTGTTATTCATATAATAAATTAAGAAGTAACATTATAAATTTCTTTACACATTTTAAAAAGTTTTCTCCATTAGTTTGTTTTGCAATTAAATCAAATACAAATATTAATTTAATTAGAGAGATAAAAAAATTTGGACTTGGTGCAGATGTGGTATCAAAAGGAGAACTTATGCTGGCACTTAAGGCAGGAATTAACAAAAAAAAAATAGTATTTTCTGGAGTTGGAAAAACTGAGAGTGAACTCAAATTTGCAATAGAAAAAAAAATATTACTGATAAATTCTGAGTCTGAAAGTGAGATAAAAATAATTGAAAAAATAGCTAAGAAAAAAAATGTAGTTGTAAATATTGGAATTAGATTAAATCCAAATACCGATGCAAATACCTTGAAACAAATTTCAACTGGAAAAAAAGAAAATAAATTTGGAGTGGATGAGAAAACATTTTTGAAATTAGTCTCTGTTTTAAGAACGTCAAAAAATATTAAATTAAAATGCCTAAGTGTACATATTGGTAGTCAAATTACCAATCATAAACCATATGAAAAAATGCTTAAAGCTATTGATAAAATAATTAATAAAGCCAAATTTAAATTTGAATATATTGATTTAGGCGGTGGCATGGGCATATCATACGAAAAAAATCAAAAAAAACTTGATTATAAAAAATATAAATCAGCAATTGAAAAATTTTTAAGAAAAAATAATTCAAAAATTATTTTTGAACCTGGCAGATCAATAATTGGGAATACTGCAATTTTGATATCAAGGGTAATATATTTAAAGGAAACCAGTAAAAAAATTTTTGTAATTTTAGATGCTGGAATGAACGATATGATGAGACCAGCTTTATATGGTGCTAATAATTTTTATAAGTGATGTAGGCGCATATGGTTCTTCTTTAAGCTCAAATTATAATATAAGGCCAAAACCAAGCGAAATATTAATAAATAAATCCAAAATAACTATTTTAAAAAAAAGACAAAAATTAGAAGATATAATCTAATTTTTGGACAAAATGATAAGAAATACATTATTTTCATTTTTTTTCTTTACTGGAATAGTAGTTATATCAATTCTCTTTCTTCCCTCTCTAATGTTTCCTCAAAAAATTGTATTATTTGGTGGTAAATTATTTGGTTATTGGTCAAGTTTTTGTCTGAAATTTTTTTTAAATACTAAAATTAATATCAAAGGAAAAGAAAACATTATTAATGATACAAAATTTTTCATTGCTTCGTCTCATCAATCGATGTTTGAAACTTTTTTTTTACAAACTATTTTCAACTCACCAAAATTCATACTTAAATATGAATTATTAAAAATACCAGTATTTGGTTGGTATTTAAGTAAAATTGGATCAATTTCTGTAAACAGAAATAAAATATCTAAAGATAACATTGGTCTTATAGATAAAATTAAAAATGCTGTAATTACTTCTGATAGACCAATTATTATATTCCCTCAAGGAACTAGGGTATTACCAGATGAAAGAGTTCCATTTAAAAAAGGTGTTGGAAGAATTTATAGTGAATTAAATATAAAGTGTCAGCCTATAGCAATAAACTCTGGGACTGTGTGGCCAAAAAAGGGAAGTTTAATTAAAAATAAAACTATAACAATTTCAATACTAGAGGCTATTGAACCAGGACTAGATTCTAAAGAATTCACTAACTTAATTGAAAAAAAAATATACTCTGAATTAGATAATATTGATTAGCCTTTCATTGGCATAACTACATAAATACTTTCAAAATCAGCTGGGTCTCTAATTAAAGCAGGAGATCCAGTATCTTTTAAATAAATCTCGATTTGATCCCCGTCTAACTGAGAAGCTACATCAATTAGATATCTTGAATTAAAACTAATATCTAATTCGTGATCAAATTTAACAGATAAACTTTCTTTTCCATCTCCACTATTCGTATTGTTTACAGACATATCGAGCATATTTTTCTTTAAATTAAATTTTACTCCATCTTTTTTGTCTAAAGAAACTGATGCTACTCTATCAACTGAATTAAGGAACGGTTTGAGTTCTATCTCTAATTTTTTCTGGTTCTCTTTTGGTATAACCTGAATGTAATTAGGAAACTTTCCATCAATAAGTTTCGAAATTAATATACTATTGTTTAATTCAAATTTTATTTTAGATTTTATATTTGAAATTTTTACATCTCCCTCAAAATCTTCTAATAAAGAACAGAGTTGAAAAATAGTTTTTTTTGGGAGAATTACAGGATCAAATTCAATTTTATTATTTAATCTAATTTTTGATACTGACATACGATGACTGTCTGTTGCAGCAGCTGTTAAGTAAGCTTTGTCTTCAACTTGTGTCTGGTGGAAAAAAATCCCACTCAAATAATGCCTAGTTTCGTCGTTAGATATTGAAAATTTACATTTATTTAATAACTTCAGTAAATCTTTTGAATGCATTGAAAATTCATTTTGATTAAAATTTTCATCTGTTAAGGGAAATTCAGAGGCACTTATACAATTTAAATTAAATATTGATTTTTCAGATTCAAGTTGGAGTTTACTTTCACTAGGATTTGAAAAACTTATTTTGCTTCCTGAAGATATTTTTCTTACAATATCATACATAATTGACGATGAAGTAGTTGTTTTACCTTCCTCTAAAATCTCAACATTAGAAATTTTATGGATAAAAATTAAATCTAAATCCGTTGCGGTGATTGTTAAATGCCCACTGTTTATTTCGAGTAGCACATTTGATAGGATTGGAAGAGTACTTCTTTTTTCAATTACACCTTGGCAATAACCTAAGGACTTTTGAAGATCTTGTTGGTTAACACTAAATTTCATTATCTTGGTTATACAAAATTTTATTTTTCAAACTGTCTATATTTATATTCAATTCATTGTCCTCTTTTCTAAGTTTTTCAATGGTCTTTACAGAATGAATAACTGTAGTGTGATCTCTATTTGAAAACGCCCTTCCGATCTCAGGTAAAGATTTTGAAGTTAACATTTTTGCTAAATATATGGCTGTTTGCCTAGGTCTTACAAGATATCTTGATCTTCTTGGTGAAAGCATTTCATTTTTACTTATTTTAAAAAACTTGCATACAATTGTTTGTATCGTATCTATTGTCACTTTGTTTTCCGACAAGTTAAGTAGATCTTTCAAAATAACTCTTACTTCAGATAAATTTGGTATTTTGTTATAAATTCTTGAAAAGGATACTATCCTATTTAAAGCTCCAACTAATTCTCTAATACTAGTTCTGACCTCAGTACTTATAAATTTTTGAATTTCTTCATTAATATGAACTTGATTAGAGTAAAATAACTTGAGCTCCTCTGTTTTTGATTTAATAATTTTAGATCTTAATTCATAATCAGGGTTCTGAATATCTACAACTAATCCACCAGAAAATCTTGATTTAATTCTGTCCTGAATTCTTGAAAGTTTATTTGGAGGTCTATCTGCAGACACAATAATCTGAGAACCTTTGTCAAACAATGCATTGAATGTATGAAAAAACTCTTCTTGCATGGCCTCTTTTCCATTCATGAATTGAATATCATCAATTAAAAGAATATCTGTATTCCTAAAATATTCTTTAAATTTAACCATATCATTGGATTTTATAGATTTTACAAATTGGTACATAAATCTTTCAGCAGAAATAAACATAACTTTATTTTTATCCTTAAGTTCAAGACCTATAGCATTAAGTAAGTGTGTTTTTCCCATTCCAACACCTCCATATAAATATAGCGGATTATAGTGGGC
>LUMN01000295.1_pt1 | contig 12047 bp, 9 predicted proteins | sample 729991 | NCBI WGS metagenome assembly LUMN01 (sample SAMN03860262, study PRJNA289734) | marine metagenome | biome: seawater column; feature: ocean; material: water; isolation source: Red Sea water column Station 22 - depth 25m | place: Saudi Arabia: Red Sea | collected 2011-10-15 | depth 25 m
GAATGTACATATCCACCAAGCCACGCGTAACATTGACCTCCCATCACTTATGATAAACCCCCAACTCATCACGTTGGGATCCCCTAAACCTAAGAAAGCTAGTCCACTTTCGATTAATATAGCTGTGGCTACCATTAGTGACCCAATTACTATAATGGGGCTAAGACAGTTTGGTAGGATTTCAGCGAGCATAATGCGAATGTCGCTCATACCTAGAGTATGACAAGCTTGAACAAATTCCCGATTTTTCAATCCCAAAAATTCGCCTCTCACCAGTCGGGCCACAGCCGGCCAAGACACCACAGTAATTGCAATCACAACGCTTTCGATCGAAGGTTTCATTATAGCTACGAGTAAAATTGCAAATATAAAGGACGGAATTGTCTGAAAAACTTCCGTAACACGCATAAGAATATCATCAACAATCCCACCATAATACCCGGCAAAAGCACCAAAAATAATTCCTATGAAAACTGCTGCAAGCGTTGCAATTAATCCAATTAGCAAAGAGGTTTTAGCACCATGAGCAATGCCTGAGGCCACATCACGACCAATGGAGTCACTCCCCAATAGAAAGCCATTTTCACCTGGTGCAGATAGTGGAAATTTTGAGTATAGAAACGGGTCTCCGGGGTATATAATATTAGCAATAGCAGCCACAAAAATTACAACACAGAGAATAATAAGTCCAAGCACTGCTTGACGGTTGCGTGAAAACCTTTTCCAGAAATCTGCCATCTCAGTTCACTTCTATTCTTGGGTCTAGGAAACAATAAACAACATCAACTACCAGATTCACAGCAACCACGAGGGCAGATGATAATAAAAATATACCTAAAAGCAGGTTTAGATCGCGAGCAAATAGAGATTCAAAGGCAAGCATTCCTAATCCTGGCCATGCAAATACTGACTCAACTATCACGGATCCACCAATTAATGCTCCAACTTGAACACCAGCCATCGTGACCACTGGTAGGAGCGCATTCCGAAGGACGTGCACAAAAGTAATGCGCCTCTCAGAAACACCTTTTGCTCTCGCTGTTATGACATAATCTTGACCGTACTGTTCAAGCATCGATGCCCGCATCATTCTTGTGTAAAGTGCGAGATAAAAGAGGGATAAGGTTATTGTTGGTAATACTAAATGATGAGCAATATCTTTTACTCTCTCAAAACCTTCATAGAACATCGCGCTGTTTTCCATACCACTGGTCGGAAACCAATCGTTTTTAATTGAGAATAAGATAATCATCATTAACCCCACCCAAAAAAGTGGTGTTGCATAGGTGATAAGAGCAAAGACACTGATCACAGAGTCTTTCCAAGTATTCAGATTTATTGCTGCAAAAAGCCCTAGTAAAATTCCGAACCCAACGGCTAACAAGATTGTGCTCACCATTAATATCAGTGTTGGCCAAAAGCGATCAATTATAAGCTCTGTGACTTGCATGTCGTGGCGAAACGAGTAACCTAAATCAAGTTGTATAACGTTTTTCAAATAAACGGCTAACTGAACTGGTAGTGGCTTGTCCAAACCAAATTTTTTACGCATTTCTTCCATATATTCTGGGGTTGCAGATCCTGCTTCACCGGCGAGCACATCAACGGCGTCGCCCTCAGCCAAATTAAGAAGAAAAAAGTTCAGAACAACAATTGCAAGGATAATAGGAATTCCTTGAATAAGCCTGCGCGAAACGTAACGAAGAATTTTACTCGATCTATTCATGTTGTAATTTTCTTTAAGATTTTAAACTCATTGAGCCAGATTCTAAACCTGGCTCAATGCATTATTTACGATTTAGTCGAGATATGCATCCCCAAAAGATGCGTAAGCACCCATTGCAGAGTCATAAGCTCCTTTTAACTTGGTATTGTAGACAACTAAGAACTCAAGTTCGAAAAGGTTCACAACAGGCATATCGTTTGCGAGTATCTTTTGGATATCAAGATATATTTCCGCTCGCTTCGTTGCATCAGGCGTTGTCATTCCCGCAGATAGCAACGCGTCCAATTCTGGATTGCTGTAACGTGAAGAGTTAACAAAGTGTGTTCCCTTGCGGATCATGTTTGTTCCATAATGACGGTGAACACCCAACACTGGATCAGATAACTGATAGAAGTAGTTCAGGTTCATTTCGAAGTCATAGTTATGATAGATACGCTTTAACCATGTTGGAACATCTTCATAGCGAAGGTCTACTTGAATCCCAATTTCACCAAGAACTTGCTGGATATACTGTCCACCACGTTTCCAATCTTCACCATAAGGAATAAGGTCGAACGTAGCTTTCATTCGAACGCCGTTTGCATCCTTAGAGTAGCCTGCGTCGTCTAGGATTTTGTTTGCTGCTGCAACATCTCCATTCGCAGGGTAATTAGGCATTTCTGCATGTAGACCGGTAGCACTGAAATTACTCGAAAGAGCACTTGTTGCAGGCTTTCCATATCCAAAGAAAATCGTATCAATCATATACTGTCTATCGATCGCAGTAGAAATTGCTCTGCGTACTGCAGCATCAGTAAATGGACCTTCTTTTGTATTAAATTCAATGAGCGCCATAGGGTTGATCATTGAATAACCATCAGTCGTCAGGCCAATATTATCTTTTTCTTTGTTAAGACGTACGGCTTCAACATTTGAAACAGCGTTATAAGCAGCATAAAGCACTTCGCCTTTTTCCATCGCAGCTGCGCGGGTTGAGGCATCAGGCACGAAACGGCCAACTATTCGGTCAAGATAAGGGCGACCTTCTCTCCAATAGTTCTCGTTTTTATCCAAGCGCATGTATTGTCCTTTTTTCCACTCAACGAATTTAAAAGGACCAGTTCCTATTGGATTATTCGCTAATTTTGCAGTTTTTACATCCTGTCCCTCCAAGTGATGTTTTGGCACCATTGGGGACTCATAAGAGGATAATGCACGCAACATGTAAGGTGCTGGGTTGTCCAGGTTAAATACTGCAGTGTGATCGTCTGGAGTGTCGATGCTAGAAACTTCTTTAAAGGAATTTGGCCCTCTTGGGTGAACTTTCTTCAAAACATCCATAATTGTAAACTGCACATCTTCAGAGGTGAATGCTTCACCATCGTGCCAAGTTACACCTTTGCGAAGGTTGAAAGTGATTGTTTTCCCGTCTGCGCTGACATCTACACTTTCAGCTAGCATAGGAACCATTTTCCCATCGTTATCATAGTCAACTAAGCCGTCGTATATTTTTGGCCCTAAAAGTCCAATTGGTCCGGAAGTCGAAACATATCCTGCCATTGTTGGAGGTTCGGGTTGAACTAAGAATACCAGTGATCCACCAGCTTGCTGGGCATAAGCAAAGCTTCCAGCCATTGTAATCGCAGCAGCAGATAAGGCACCCTTTATAAAGTTGTTTAGCGTCATGAATACGCTCCTTTCATAAGAGTTTGCATAAATTTTAGTCAGACTCATTTGCTTCTCTGAGTCAATTAAAATTGACAGTAAAATATTAAGCATCTGATTTTGCTTATTTTTTATTATTTTTTGGTTTAAAATAAAGCGTTTAAAGAATCAATTAAGTACATCAGTTCATTTCTAATTGCTCTGGTCAATTTTTGACCCAAATAGTTAGAAAAGAATATAGTTGGTTGATATTTAATAATAAAACCGGCACATTGGGATCTCAGAAAATAAAAAGGCATAGGATATGGTGAGTAAATACTGGGATGAATCAGCTGAACTGGATAAGTTAGCGGAACTGTCAATTAAAACAGGAGTAGCGCTTCAATCAGGCCAAGATCTGTTAATTACGGCTCCCTTAGAAGCTGCTCCCTTGGTTCGGCGCCTGGCATTTCATGCTTACAAACAAGGTTGCGGAATAGTGACACCTTTATACACAGACCCAGAGGTGACACTTCTACGTTATCAAAACGCTCATAAAGAGTCTTTTGATAAAGCTACGGATTGGTTGTTTGAGGCCATGGGCACGGCATTTGATAAAAATACAGCACGCCTGGCAATAGTTGGAGAAGATCCAATGCTTCTATCAGAACAAAATGCTGATGAAACAGCTTGCAGAGGCAATCTTCAAAGCATCGAGGTTAGATGGTGATGATCCGTTAGAAAACTGGGAAAGGCATAATGCAAATCTTAGGACTCGGACTGATTGGTTGAATGGTAAAAATTTCTCCGCGTTGCATTTTTATGGGGAAGGTACTGATCTTTATGTTGGCCTCGCAGAAGGACATGAATGGATGGGGGGAGCTTCAAAATCTAGAAATGGAGTTACGTGTAATCCAAATATACCTTCTGAGGAGGTTTTTACGACACCTCATGCTTTAAAAGTTAATGGGCATGTTAGATCTACAAAGCCACTTTCACACCAAGGGACCTTAATCGAGGATATTGCAGTAGTTTTTGAAAATGGAAAGATTACAGAAGCAAAAGCATCTAAAGGGGAAGAGGTATTTTTAAAGTTAATTGATACGGATGAAGGAGCTCGCAGATTAGGAGAGGTCGCACTTGTTCCGCATAGCTCCCCAATATCTCAAAGTAATCTTTTGTTTTATAATACGCTGTTCGATGAAAACGCCGCTTGTCATATTGCTTTAGGGCAATGCTACTCAAAATGCTTTAAAAATGGTGATACTCTTTCGAAAGATCAAATAATCAAGAATGGTGGAAATAGTAGTATGATCCATGTAGATTGGATGATTGGCTCTGAAACCATAAATATTGATGGAATTGATTTTGATGGCACGGCTATACCCGTTTTTCGAGCAGGAGAATGGGCTGTATAGAGCAGTTTAGAGGCTATTTTGAGGAATAGGGACCTGAAAAATCTATTTCGAGGTTACTTTTCAATGCCGATTGACAGCCGTTTATTGCTAGTTAAGTTTAAACGAAACTAGGCCAAATTAAAAAGTTTCTATCGATGCGATTGAATAAAGAAGAACAGGCCATGCTGTCTGGTGATTTTGGTCCAGCAATTAAATGGGCCATAGAGCACCAACTCCAAGTTGGTCGCATGTTTGATGCTGAAGATATGGTTCCTGTAAGCCAAGCACATATGATGGCAGATCCCGAGTCATTGGGGGAGGCCGGTGTCGCTTTTACTGAAAAATTAGCTGAAACTGATATCAAGGTCCGCATACCTATGATTACTGATCCACGCGGTATCGATCTGAATTATTATGAACCTCTTGGTCAAACTGAAAATATGGCTAATTTGGAGCGTCGGTTCATAGCTGCCTGTAAAAACATGGGTATTACCATGACCAATACCTGCATAAATTATCAAACCATTATGCCTCCAGTTTTTGGGGAGCACGTTGCTTTTGGTGATACTGGAGTGGTAATTTACTCAAATTCTGTTTGTGGAGCGAGATCCAATTTTGAGGGTGGACCTTCTGCTTTGGCAGCTGGGTTGACAGGTAGAACGCCAAGATACGGATTACATTTAGACAATAAGCGGATACCTACAAAAAGATTTCGGATTATGGACCAGCCTCAAGATCTTATGGATTGGGGTGTTCTGGGCGCCGCTATTGGACGAATGGCCGGGAGCTACTGGGAAGTCCCAATCATAGAAGAAGTAGAAAAAACGCCCACTTCAGATCAGCTGAAGCATTTTGGTGCCGCAATGGCTAGCTATGGGTCGGTTCCTCTGTTTCATCTTGTCGGTGTAACCCCCGAAAGTCAAAATGTAGAAGATGTAGACAGTATAGATCTAGAAATTATTAATGTTGATAGGGATGCCATATCTGATTTGAAAAAGCCTTTCACCGCAGTGGGTGAGCATGTTGATGTAGTGGTTTTCGCGGCTCCTCAGCTTAGCATTATTGAGATGGCAGAGCTTGCTGATATCTGCAATGGAAGACATCGTTCTGATACAACAGATGTTATTGTTTGTACTTCAGCGCAGGTCTATGGTGATGCAGTTTCAATGGGCTACGTCGATAAAATTGAGACTTTTGGTGGTCGGGTTTTGGTGGGCACCTGTTTTTACCAGCAGTATGCGCGCGAGATTGGTGAGGCAAATGGTTGGAAACGCCTTTTGAGCAACTCAGCTAAGATTGTAAACATTCTAGGTGGATATGGTTATCAACCATCTTTAGCGAGTATGGAGGCCTGCATTGAGTCTGCAGAACAAGGTAGAATTGTTTCATGAAAAAGGAATTGAAGTGTCATATTGGAATAGGACCAAAAGTTGAAGGTGTCGCGCTAGTGGCTCATGATAATTTTTCAGCTAGATATGATCTGGATCGCATAAAGGGAGTGTTCAGTAGGCCCCAACATCAATTGTTTGGTAAAAGTTATAAAGATGTCATTTTAGTTTTGAATACGGCAAAAGGAGGTGTTGCAACGGCCTGGATGCTCTATGAAATGGCTTCACGAAAAATAGCGCCAAAGGCTATATTATTTAACAAAGCGAATACAATATTAGCTCAAGGAGCGGCTCTGGCTGAAATGGCAATGGTTGATCGTTTTGAAGACGGTGACGTGACAACATTAATAAAATCGGGAGACCACATCATGGTATGCCCAGCAGAGGGGCAAGTAATCTTTCTAGATAAATGAAAAAACAAAAAGTTCGTCTTTCAATTAAAACCCAACAGTAAAATGATTTTACTTTATTTTTGTCCATTTTAGTGAAACAGAAATATTTATGCCGGGTATTCGCTCTCAGTTTAGTAAAGATTTTATTTTTGGTGCAGCTACTGCTGCCTACCAAATAGAAGGTAGTAAATTTGGGGGGTGTGGAGAAAGTATTTGGGATCATTTTGCAAAAAATGGTGGTACAGAAAACGGAGATGATGGATCTTTCGCTTGTGACCACTTCCATCGTTTTGAAGAGGATCTTGATCTTTTAGTTGATGCAGGTTTTGACGCTTACCGTTTTTCATTTTCTTGGTCACGTCTTTTTCCAGATGGAAAAAACCTGAATATTAAAGGGCTCGATTTTTATAAACAACTTCTAGATGCCATTAACTCTCGTGGGCTACGCCCATTTGGAACTGCCTATCATTGGGATATGCCCCAAGCTCTTGGTCAATTGGGAGGATGGACTGTTCGTGAAAATGCCGAGCGTTTTGGTGACTATATGGGTTTTATAGCTAGAACTTATGGTGATGGCCTAGAAAACCTTGTTTCCATAAATGAACCGTGGTGTGTTGCGTGGTTATCGCATTACTTGGGAGAACATGCGCCGGGTCTAAAAGATTTAAATAGTGCAGCAAGCGCTAATCACTTTGTTTGCTTGGGACATGGGCTGGGCGTTCAGGCGGCGCGTGCAGAAACAGCCAAGCCTATTGGGATTGTTCTAAATTTCACACCTGGTCGCGTGGAAAATAGAAGTGACAGCGATATTACTGCTTTAGAGCGGTATGAAGCAGTAACAAATACTTGGTATTTGTCTGCCGTAACGAAGGGCAAATATCCTCATGCCGCACTTAGTGAACTTGAGCCGCTCCTTCCAAGAAATTGGCAAAGAGATATGGATATAATAAGAGCTCCAATAGATTTTATAGGTATCAATTACTACACGACCCAAATGTTAAAGGCTGGCGGTCAAGATTTTCCTTATGTTGAAATTGTTGATCGAAATTTGCCTAAAACTGACATGGGCTGGGAAATAGAACCCAAAGGGCTGGCAGACGCTATAAACTTGGTATCCCAATATGCACCTGATATGCCGCTTTATATTACCGAAAATGGAATGGCTTCTGAAAAATCTATCTCTGATCCTGATCGTATTAAATATTATCAAGATCATCTGAATGTAGTTGCAAAGGTCGCTCAAACATTACCGATCAAGGGTTATTTTGCTTGGTCACTTTTAGACAATTTTGAATGGGCTTTTGGCTATAAAAAGCGTTTTGGTCTGGTTTATGTTGATTATGAAACACAACAGCGAACAAAAAAGGATAGTTTTAAGTGGTGGCAAAGTGAGCTAGTCCGCCCGTTAGCATGAAATTTGGATGTAATTAAGGGCTTCCCGCCGCTTTTAAAAATGCTCTGATTAACGGAACCTCTTTCCGCGCTGTAAGATACATGAGTGTTTCCGTCATCTCTGCCTTGCCAGTATCAATATCAAGATTAATAAGACGTGGGTCTTGCCCGATTTCCGCATGTGATACAAAGCCTATTCCCAAACCATTTGCGACCAACTCGTGAAGTGCTTCTCGACCGGTGACTTCTATAACTGGTGACAATTCTATTTTCTGTCCCAACGCTTCAGAGATTAAAGTTTCTCGCGTGTGTGAGCCGTTTTCTCGAAAAATTAAGGGAAGGTTTTTCAAATCTTTAAATGAAAGAGTTTTCGGAGTTGGGTTAAAAAACTTTTTCGAGGCAATTGCTTTTATTTTTGATGTTCCCAAAGTAACGGTTTGCAAATCTGAACCCTCAACTGGACTTCCAATAACACCAATTTCAGCATCATAATTTCTTATTGCGTTAATAACGTCTCTAGAATTTCCTATGGTAAGATCAACCATTACATCTGGGTGAATTTTTCGAAAGCTTTTCAGTATTTTAATGATGTGGATTGCTGAGTCGGCGACGATTCTTATTTTGCCAGATACAGACGCGCTTGATTTGTTCAGGTGGCTATTTATTTGGTCCTCTACTTCAAAAAATTGCTTGGTCAGGATAAACAATTCTTTACCGGCTGTGGTGAGAGAAATCCTTTTTTTCTCTCTTTTGAAAAGCAAATTATCGTGAAATTCTTCTAGCTGTTTGACGTGGCCACTTAGAACTGGTTGAGAATGCTGTGTTTTTTCAGCTGCTTTGGAAAAGCCGCCATAAGTGGCTACGCAATGAAACGCTCTGAGTTGTGAATATGTCATTTTCAACCTATAAAAAAAATGATTAAAGATATAAGAACTAACGATTTTACTTATGGGTGATTTTTATTTTTATATAAAGAAAAAATCGTTTTAGGTGATTGAAATGTCTTCGTCTGATAAAATATTTCCTCCGCCAAAATTTGGCGAGCCTTATCTTTTAACGCCGGGTCCATTGACTACTGCTTACGAAGTTAAAGAGGCGATGTTGAAAGATTGGGGAAGCTGGGATGAGGACTTTCGGAATTTGACGAAAAAACTCCGGGAAAGTCTTCTTTCTCTACTTGGGAAGAGCAAAAGTTTGTACGATTGTGTTCCAATTCAAGGTTCTGGAACTTTTGCAGTTGAGTCGATGTTGGGTACTTTCATTCCTAAAAATGGGAAGCTTCTGGTTTTGGCAAATGGTGCCTATGGTCTTCGGGCCGCTCAAACTATGGATTATTTAAATCGTGACTATCATCTGCTTGATAAGGGAGACTATTTGCCTCCTAGAGGTAGTGAAGTGGCTGCTATTTTAGAAAACGATAAGGCAATAACTCATGTTTTAGTTATTCATTGTGAAACAAGCTCTGGGATTTTAAATCCATTAGAAGAAATAGGCGCAGTGGTTAAAACGGCAGGTCGTAAACTTTTGATTGACAGTATGTCTGCTTTTGGGGCGGTACCAGTAGATCCAGAAAGGGTTGATTTCGAAGCCATGGTTTCTTCTGCTAATAAATGCATTGAAGGAGTTCCTGGGTTTGGGTTTGTTTTTGCGAAGCTTTCGGCGCTTCAGGCTGCAAAGGGTAATTGCCATTCTCTTAGCCTTGATGTTGAAGCACAATGGTCTGCAATGGAGAAATCTGGCCAGTGGAGATTTACGCCACCAACTCACGTTGTAGCAGCATTTTTGAAAGCTTTAGAAATACATGATGCCGAAGGTGGAGTTTCTGGTCGCGGCGCTCGATACACAAATAATCGGGATGTCATGGTAAAAGGAATGCGCGATTTAGGCTTTGAAACTTTACTTGATGAAAGGTGGCTTTCGCCGATCATCGTGACTTTCTTTTGTCCAGAAGACCCTGCATTTCACTTTTCAAAATTTTATGACCTTATGAAAAATGAAGGCTATATTATTTACCCTGGGAAGTTAACGATTGTGGACAGTTTTAGAGTTGGCTGCATAGGAAGAATGGACTCCCATGTTATGCAGGGTGTTGTATCTGCTGCTCGAAATGCTCTTGAAACTATGGGTGTAAAAAGTGCAGCACCACCTAAGGCTGCACTTTTAGAAAGACAACGTTTATCAGAATTACAAGAATAAGGGGAATTCTTAATGGGAATTGAAAATGAGGTTGAAGCAAATGGGCGAAAATATAATCCTGCTTCAAATTGTGCGGTAGTAATTTGCTTGGATGGATGTGAACCAGAGTATCTTGATGTTGCAATATCCGAAGGTTTAATGCCCAACTTGAAACGTATCCGATCTGAGGGCACAGATGCGCTTGCGCATTCTGTTATTCCTTCTTTCACAAATCCTAACAATATGTCTATTGCTACAGGACGTCCTCCGGCGGTTCACGGAATTTGTGGAAACTTCTTATTTGATCCTGAGACTGGTGAAGAAGTTATGATGAATGACGTGCGTTTCTTGCGCGCGCCCACTTTATTCTCGAAGTACTATGAAGGTGGATCTAGAGTTGCTGTAGTGACCGCAAAAGACAAACTCAGGGCTTTACTTGGCCATGGTCTGAAATTTGATGAAAATCGAGCTATTTGTTTCTCATCTGAGAAAGCTGATCAGGCGACAAAAGGTAATAATGGCATACAAAATGCGAGCGAGTGGCTCGGTCGCCCTGTTCCTGAAGTTTATTCAGCGGATCTTTCAGAATTTGTGTTGGCCGCAGGTGTCAAAATTTTAAAAGAGTGGTCGCCAAATGTTATGTATCTCTCAACCACGGATTATATCCAACACAAATTTGCGCCTAATCAACAGGGGGCCAAAGATTTTTATGCCATGGCGGACGCATATATTGGGGAACTTGATGCTCTAGGTGCTGCGTTGGTTGTAACAGCTGATCATGGGATGAAGCCAAAACACGACGTTAATGGAGAGCCTTCAGTTATATACGTACAAGATCTTTTGGATGAATGGTTGGGTACAAAGAAGGCGCGAGTAATTTTGCCAATAACTGATCCATATGTCGTTCATCATGGTGCACTTGGGTCTTTTGCAACCGCATATTTGCCATCTGAAGTAGACGCTAACGAAATTACTTCGAAGCTATCTAATATTGATGGAATTCTATTGGTAGTTAATAAATCAGAAGCGGTAAAAAGATTTGATCTTCCCCCAGATAGAATAGGAGACATTGTTATTATTTCTACAGAGAATATGACATTGGGCACTTCTGTTGATCGCCACGATCTTGCGGCTTTAAAAGAGCCTCTAAGAAGTCATGGTGGCTTAACTGAACAAGAAGTTCCTTTTATAGTGAACCGTAAGATTGATTTACCCAAGGTGCCGGATTTAAGAAATTACGATGCCTTTTTCTATGCAAGTATTGCGGCAAACAGCTGATGCACTAACTGTCTTTAAAAAATATAGTCCCAAATTAAGGAGACCAGTAATTATGTCGAAACAAACCATTCGTAAGGAAGCGATGCGCATTGGTGGAGAAAAAATCTTTACTGATACAACGGTCGATGTGACTTATCCTTACACTGAAGAAGTGATAGCAACAGTGCCTGCTGGTACAGCAAAACACGCAAAGCAGGCATTTGAAATTGCTGCTAATTATAAACCTTCTCTAACCCGGTATGAAAGGCAACAAATACTATTTCGAGCTGCGGAAATTATCAGAGATAGACGTGAAGATATCGCCCATTGGCTAACTCTTGAGCTGGGAATATGCAAACAACATGCTCTATATGAAACTGGGCGTTCATATGATGTTTTTACTTTAGCAGGACAACTTGCTATCCAAGATGACGGGGAAATTTTTTCATGCGATTTAACACCTCACGGAAAAAGCCGGAAAATTTTTACGAAAAGAGAACCTGTTCGTAGTATTTCGGCAATTACTCCTTTCAATCACCCGTTAAATATGGTCGCTCATAAAATAGCTCCCGCTATTGCAACAAACAATTGTGTTGTTTGTAAGCCTACAGAGCAAACACCACTAACGGCTATAACCTTGGCAGACATATTATATGAGGCTGGTTTGCCACCAGAAATGTTTCAAATCGTAACGGGT
>LUMN01000362.1_pt1 | contig 11901 bp, 8 predicted proteins | sample 729991 | NCBI WGS metagenome assembly LUMN01 (sample SAMN03860262, study PRJNA289734) | marine metagenome | biome: seawater column; feature: ocean; material: water; isolation source: Red Sea water column Station 22 - depth 25m | place: Saudi Arabia: Red Sea | collected 2011-10-15 | depth 25 m
ATCATTAGCAGTAAGAATTGATAGAAGTGCTAAAGCTGAGCTTCCGAAAGTTGAAATAACAATAACTGTTCGTCTATCATATTTATCAGATAAATATCCAATAGGCCCTTGACCTAGTACACCAGCTATTGTTGCAATAAATAAAAGTACTGATGTTTCCAAAAGAGATAATTTTGCAAGTGTTGCATAAACTGAAATTAAAGAAAAAAATGCTGCATGAATTACACCAGTAAAAAAAGAGCTGAATGTACCAAGAGGAGAAATTTTATATAATTCCACAATACTTATAGTTTCAATTTTTTTAAATTTTGGTGCAGGTCTTTTTGTTAGCAAAATTGGAACAAGAGCAATTGATAATAACACTGATACTAAAATAAACGGTTCGTAGTTTTTAGGTTCACTAACATTAAGCAACAACATACCAATTGCTAAACCAAAAAATATAACCATCATGTAAGCTGAAAGCAGTTGACCTCTGTTTTTATTAGTAGCTCTGTCATTTAACCAACTTTCAGTTACCACATAACAGCTAACTAAACTTACCCCTGTTACAAATCTACTTACAGTCCACATTATTGGATTAACATAAACCACAGCTAATAATGCACTTAAAGATGCAAGTGATGCAAAAGCTGCAAATACTCTTATGTGTCCAACTTTCGATACAAAATTAGGAGTGGTTTTTGATCCAATAAAATATCCAACATAATATCCTGACATGAAGATACCAGTTGTTAAAACACTAAAACCCTCCAGAACCGATCTAATTCCCATCAATTGCATTTGCAATCCATGAGCAATCATCATTACCCCAATTCCCATAAAAAGAGCCCAGGACTTTTTTACTTCTTTTTGCATTTATATATTTACTGTCAGTTAAATCTGGCGGCTAAGTAGTTTTGGTTTGTGTTTTTTTTATGGCTAATAATGAATGAATTGCAATCGTAATTATAATTACAATCCCCCCTAATATAGTTTGAGTTGAGGGCTGTTCTTTAATAATTAGCCAGACCCATATTGGTCCAATAATTGTCTCTAAAAGAAAAAAAAGGTTAACTTCAGCTGCAGTTATAAATCGTGGGGCTATAGTTACTAAAACAAATGGTATCGCAACACACATAACACACATAATAGGTATAAAAATCATATCTGTGCCAACAAGCGTAAAGTCTTTAACGAAGAAAAAGGCAAATATAGCAACACATAATTTACCGATCACGGCAGAGGGGACTAAATCAGTAGATTTTGCATACCTTGCTAAATTAGCATTACAGGCTAATCCAAAAGCAGTAATTAACCCAAAAAGGTCACCGTAGAAATTACCAAGGCTAAGTGAGTCGTAAAATATGTAAACACATGCAGTAAAGGTGATGATTATTGCAACCCATGTTTTCTTCTCAGGTTTTTCTTTTAAAAAAATTGCTCCTAATATCGCTGAAAGCATCGGGGCAAGCGCTATCATTAATAATGTATTTGCTACATTGGTATTTTGAATTGAGATTATAAAAGTAATATTACAAATCGAAAAACTTATTACATAAAATAATCCTGGATAACCGATTTTGAATAAAGCATTAAAAAAATTTTTTTTGTAAAAAATTATAAGACCAAAAAGCACAACTAAAAAAGGTATTGCTCCTCTATAAAAAAGCATGCCCCAAGTTTCTATGTTAGATAATCTAATAAAAAGAGAATCTGGCGTTATAAACATAACACCAATAAAAGCCATTAAAGAACCTTTTTGCTGATTGGTGAGATTTTTCAAGCTCTCAAACCTTTCCAGAAATAATCTGCAAGGTTTATATTTGATAAATCAAAAAAAGTTTTTAATCCTGTAGGCGAAGTAACGTTTATATCTCCATTTAATTTTTCATCAATAAAGTCAATTCCTGCAAAATATATATCTTCTTTTATAAGGTCTTTTGCAATTATTTTTGAAATTTTTATTTCTCTTTTAGTTAATTTAATCAATTTTGGTTTTGCGCCTTTGCTCATATTGCTTAAAATTGATCCAGCTTTTGGCACTCTTGAAATACAGCCACAAATCTTACCATTGATTATAAAAACTCTTTTATCTCCAAATTTTATTTTTGGTAAAAATTTTTGACACATTATGTGTCCATGTTTTTTAACAAATTTTGAAATTAGTTTTTTATTTAATTTGTTATTTATAAAAATAATATCATTACCACTGTAACTATGAATTGGTTTAAGTATTATTTTCTTATATTTTTTATAAAAATACAAAATATCTTCTACTTTTTTTGTAAATATTGTATCAGGCATAAAATTAATAAATTTCATTGAGTATAATTTTTCTGAAACATTTCTTATAGAAGTAGGATTATTAATAACTCTAACTTTATTTTTAATTGTATCTAAAATGTAGGTTGTAGATATATATTCAAGATTGAATGGTGGGTCTTGACGAACTAAAATAAATTTTACTTTGGATAAATCAATATGTGTTTTTTTAACTATTTTAAAAAATTTTTTTTTAGAGTAATCAATTTTAATAAAACTTCCATTTGCAAAAACTTTTTTATTTTTAATTGATAGATTTTCTGGTTCATAATAAAAGATTTTATAGCCTCTATTTTCCCCGCTTTTTGCAAGAAATATACTAGTATCTGTTAATGGATTTAAGTTATTTAAGTTATTACCTTGAACAGCAATAATTTTATTGGTCATATAAGTTTGCTAAATTCTCATCTTTAGAAAATTTATACAACATATGATCTGCATTTGTTTTTTTATTTTCAATAATTCTAAATAAATGATCTATAAATTTTTCCTCGTTCATACCTTTTTTGTTAAGTATATTTCTGTTTGTTAGTCCTTTTTTAGAAATATTTAATATTACTGAGGACCAATACAATAGATCTTTGCCCATCAGAGGAGTAGATAGTCCTTTTTTTGGTGCATTGCTGTAAGCCTCTAAAACTTCATTTACATCCCATTTTTTCACAACGTCTAAAGCTTCATCTAAATTTCCATAAAGCAGTCCTGTGTTAAAAGCAGGACCGGAGCATAAACAATCCCAACCACAAGCATCCATAGATCTTAATTCAATATATTTCTTTAATCTATTTTCTGTAAATATGGTTCCAAGATGCGTACCCAATTCTGCCTCTGTTGGCTGTAAATTTTTAATCTCATTTATTTTTCCATCCATGAAGTCCTTAAATATATATTTTTTTCCTGAAATATATTTTCCATCCGCTTGTAAAAATAATAATGGCATACTCATTGCAAATTCAGCATAATTTTCAAAATTTACTTTTTCTAAAAAAAATTTAGGAAGGCCACCACGTGATGTTTGTTGCCATACATGTGATCTGTATGAAAAGTAATTGCAATTTTTTTTTTCAATGATTGAAGAATTTGCAAATAAAGCAATATTAATTGGAACTAAATAATTTGCTAACCTAAACTTTTTTGAAAAATCTTCCTCAGAAGTATAATCAATGTTTAATTGTGTGCCGCATGTTCTATACATCATATCTAAACTTAATGCTCCACCTTCAGGCATGTCTTTAGTCATGACTTCGTATCTTTGTTTTGGGTTGTTTGGTATTTCTGAAAGTTTGGATATAGGATCAAATCCCGCACTTATAATTCTAAAATTAAGTTTTTCTAAAACTTGTTTTAATTCAAATAAATACTCATGAGACTCTGAACACGCTTCATGAATATTACTTAGTTTTGCTCCAGATAATTCAATTTGGTTTCCTGGCTCAAGTGTAATATTTTTATCTTCTTTGCTAAGACCAATTACTTTATCATTCTCCTTAACTGGCTTCCAACCAAACTCATAGAGATGGTCAAACATTTTAATTATAGACGAATAATCAATTCTCTTATTATCTTTTTTATTAAATATAAATTTTTCATGTTCAACACCAATTTTAAGATTTCCCTCTTCTTTGATGCCATCTTCAAAATATTTAATAATTTGATCTTTGTTATTTATCATTTTAATTACTTATACCTTTTAAATAATCATTTATCTCATTAATACTAGATATTTTATTTGAACATGTCTGATTTTTACAAATAACAACACCTGAATCAGATATATTTTCTGTGTTGTAAATAAATATGGCTCTATCAAAATAGTTTTTTAATAAATAATTTTTTATCTCTTTGTTATCGCCATAAAATGTAAAAGAAATAGTTTCGTGATACATATCTAAAGCTTTAACAAAGCTAAACATTTGTGAAAAATTTGAGTTTAAAACTTGGTGAAATGATTGTTGAAGTATACGTGATTTTTCAGACCAGTGTTTATCATTTGTTATGTAATATAATTTATTTATTTGGGTTAAATAAACACTATTACCATTAGGTATATTATTATCATTTAAATCAACGGGACTAACAAAAAGATCATTAATTTTGATAGGATTTTTTTGAAGAAGTTTTGATTTAGCATCATAAAACATATTCCATGCTTCAACCATTATTTTGGAAGCTTCATCTAAATATTCTTTTTTTTCCTCAATTTCGTACAAATTTAATAATAATTTTGAATAGAAAACATAATCTTCAAGAAAAACATCAATCTCTTCTGACTCATAACAATGAAATATTTTGTCTGACATTTTCTCTTTAAGTATTTTGAACTTTTGAAAAGCAATTTCTTTAATATTCTCATCTTCCAAAACAACAGATGCATTTAATAAAGCTGTTATCAAAAATGCATTTTGATCTGTTTGAGATTTATCATCAAATAATGGTTTAACTCTTTTGTTTCTTATTAGAATTAGATCTTTCTCTGCTCTTTCAATAATTTCTTGTTCTTTTTCATCCAAATCATTATTTTGCTCAACAAGAATATTTTTCCCCTCAAAATTACCTTCATTAGTTATTAAGTATTTTTTGGCAAATATATCTAAATTAGTTTTTAAAATCTTACTTAGTTCATCAAAAAACCATGTGTAAAATTTTCCCTCCACACCTTCACTATCAGCATCATAGGCAGACCCATATAATCCAATGTCATTTACAAATTCTGTATTTATATAGTTTATTGTTTGAATTAATTTACTTTTAAAGTAATCAGATTTTGTGCTTTGATAAAATTTTGATAAAAGGCTTATAAACTGAATGTTATCATAGAGCATTTTTTCAAAATGAGGAATAATCCATTTATCATCAACTGTATATCTAGCTATGCCTCCTGCTAATTGATCGTAAATTCCTTTTGAACAAATATTTTTTAGCAATGTTTCCACTGGTTTAAGATATTTTTCATCATTAGTTTTTAAATAGAAATAAAACATGGCATCAAATAAATAAAATTGAGGAAATTTTGGAGCACCTTTGAAACTTCCATGTTCTTCATCTAAATATGAAATAATTTTATCTACAAAAGGTAAAAGAGGTTGATTTAAAACTGCAGATCTTTGATTAATTTTAGAAAAAATATCCTTCATTTGTGAAGCTTGTGCGATTATTTTTTCTCTATTATCTCTATAAACATCTGAAACATTATTTAAAACTTTTCTAAAATCAGGTCTTCCTTGCATTTCTTTTGGAGGAAAGTAAGTACCTCCTGTAAAAGGAACACCATTTTCATCTAAAAACATTGAAAGAGGCCAGCCCCCTTGTGTACCAGTTAAAATTGATAAGCTTCTCTGAAAAACGTAATCAAGATCTGGTCTTTCTTCTCTATCAACTTTGATATTTATAAATTTTTCATTCATTATTTTTGCCGTTTCTTCATCCTCAAAACTTTCATGAGCCATAACATGGCACCAATGACAACTGGCATAACCAACACTTAGAAAAATTGGTTTTTTTTCATCCTTAGCTAATTTTAATGTCTCAGTTTTCCAGGGATACCAATCAACAGGATTATTTTCGTGTTGTTTTAGATACGGACTTTTCTCAGAGGCCAGTCGATTAGTCATATGAAAATTTAGTGATGATAAAAAGGATCTCTTGCGAATATTTTCCTTACCATGGGCTCAAATTCTTTTAATGTCATTGATTTATAATCTGGATCAAAGGAACATTGGTCGTAATTCTCACAGAAATCAATAGTTGCTTGATAATATTTGTGATCTTTATATCTTTCTCTAGCATTTTTATCTCCACCCAAATGTTCTGCTGAATAATAAGTTTGAAACAAACCATGTTTTTCAATGATCCAATGAGTTTTTTCAGATACATAAGGTCTTAATATTGATGCAGCATACTGCGAGTGATTCATCGGAGCTAGTTCATCTCCAATATCATGCAATAGAGTTGCAACAACCATTTCCTCGCTCTCTCCATTCTTAAATGCTCTAGTAGCTGATTGTAAAGAATGTTCTAATCTTGAAACTTTATATCCTTCAAGTGTACTATCTAGTTTTGAAAGATAGTTTAAAATTCTATCAGCAGTTTTTCTTTCATATTCTTTTTCGTGTTTGTCTAAAAGAGCATAATCCTCTTTGGTTCCATGCTTCATTTCAGTAAAACTTACTTTTTTCATTAGTTATTTGAACCAGTGCTTAAGAGTGATAATTGAGTAACTTTATCCCCACCTAATTCATCAATTATTTTTACTGGATAATCACCAGTAAAATAATGATCTGTTAATTGAGGATAGTTATCATTTCTTTTTTCAAATCCCATGGCTTTATACAGCCCATCTAAACTCAAAAATTTCAAACTTTGTGCACTTATAAATTCTTTTATTTCATCTACAGTTTTGTTAGCAGCCAAAAGTTCTTTCTTTGTAGGAGTATCTACACCATAAAAATCAGGATATTTGATTTCAGGACTAGCAATTCTTACATGCACTTCTTTAGCTCCAGCATCATATAACATCTTAACTATTTTATAAGAGGTTGTGCCTCTTACAAGCGAGTCATCGATTAATAATATTTTTTTATTTTTAATTACTGAGAGGTTAGCATTTAATTTTAATTTTACTCCTAGGCTTCTAATTTGCTGAGAGGGTTCAATAAATGTTCGTCCAACATAGTGGTTCCTAATAAGACCTAAATCAAATTTTACTTTTTTTTCTTGAGCATAACCTAGTGCTGCAGCATTTCCAGAATCTGGCACCGGCACAACCAAATCAGCATCAAAAGTATCCTCTTTAGCTAATTGCGCGCCAAAATTTTTTCTATACTCATAAGCAGTTTTCCCACTTAAAATACTATCGGGTCTTGAAAAATAAATGTATTCAAAAATACAAGGCCTTACTTTTTTTGGAGGAAAAGGTTTTAAACTTTGTAATGTCTCTGAAGTAAAAACATAGGAATTTTTTAACTTTCCAATAACGAGAGGACGAATACCAAGTGGATCTCTAACTCCTATTAAGCTGTTTTGAGTCATCATAACCAAAGCATATCCTCCTTGAATTTGGAATATAGCATCGATTATTTTATCAATTGTTCTACCTCTTTTTGATTTAGCAATTAGTTTAACAATAGTTTCCGTGTCTGAAGTCGTATAAAAAATAGATCCTTCCTCAACCATTTTGTTTCTCAAAGTAATCGCATTTGTTAAATTTCCATTGTGAGCTACACCAATTCCTCCAGAATTTGTATCTGCAAAGAATGGCTGTACGTTTCTTAAAGCAGTTCCTCCTGTTGTTGAATATCTATTATGCCCAATTGCAAATTTTCCTGGTAAATTTTTTAAAACTTTTTCATCATTAAAATTGTCTCCTACAAGACCAAACCTTTTTTCCGAATGATATTTTTCTCCATCAAATGAAACAATCCCACATCCTTCTTGACCTCTGTGTTGCAGAGCATGTAAACCTAAAGCTGTTAAGGTAGATGCCTCTGGAGAGTTGCTTATTCCAAAAACACCGCACTCTTCCTTGATTTTTGGACTATATATCCTGAACTTTTTCTTTAGCGTCTTGATATTCTTTTTCATTGGGAAATTCTTTTATAAGGTACTTACTACCTTTTTCAACCATTGGAAATGTAAACGAATCCCTCAAGTTTAAAGGCCATTTTTCATAATTATAAACAATATTAGCAGCTGTAAATAAACAAACCACAACTACATAAGATTTAACGATTCCAAATATTAAACCAAAAAATTTATCAATTGTACCAATACCTGAATAGGTTACAGCTTTACTTATTGCTTTATTAATCATCAATATTAAGAAAATTATTAATACAAATAAGCTAACTCCCAAAATTATATCTAATACATATTCGTTGTCTAAAATATTTTCTACATAGGGTTTGACTTTTGGAAAAATAAAAATTGTTAAAACATATGCCAACACCCATTTTGCTGCTGATAGAATTGATAATACAAATCCTTTAAAAGCCCCTCTAATCATTAACAAAATTGTTAAAATTATATAAGAGTAATCAAATACTGTAATTTTTTCTAAAATATCTTGAATATTATCAATCACTTAATTGAAAATGGTTTAATAACTAATAATAAAGACGGAAGAAGAGTTAGCACAGAAATCATCGCCAATAACATTGCAATACCTGTAAATATACCAAAATAAATAGTTGGAATAAAATTTGATAATACTAAAATAGAAAATCCAAACACAATTGTAATTGAGGTATTTAATATAGCAACCCCTACAGTTGAGTGACAAACTCGAAGTGTTTTGTCGTAATCTTTGATTTTGGCAAATTCTTCCTTAAATCTATAGATATAATGAATACTGTTATCAACAGCAATACCAATAGTTATTGCAGCAATAGTAATTGTCATCATATCCAATGGTATACCTGCCAGTCCAATAATTCCTAAAATAAAAAAAGCAGCTATAAAATTTGGAACAACCCCAATTAAGGATAATTTGATATTTCTAAATAAAATAATGAACATAATAAATATCCCAACCATAACAAAACCAAGAGTTAATATTTGAGACTTAAACAAACTTTGTAACAAGTTATTAAATAAAATTAGAACACCTCCCAATTTGAATTCATCTTTTTTAAGTCCCAGTTTATTTTCTAAATCGAAATTAATTTGATTAATTAAGTCATTCCTTCTTAAATCTTCTAAAGAATCTTTTATTCTTAAACTTATTCTTGCCTCTGAGTCTTTTATTGAAATATAAGGATCAACTATTTCTTTTTTAATTGTATCAGGAATTTTTGAATACAATACACCCATTTCTAGTGTCCCTAATGGCTTGTTGTTATTTAGTTGAGTAGCAACTTCAATTATAGAGGAAAAAGAAAGTACTTTGCCTACTGGCTCTAAGCTGTCTAAATAGTTATGTACATTATTAATTTTATCAATTTTATCTTTAGTAAACCAATATTTGTCATTATTTTGTTCTTCATCACCCCAATCATCCTCAAAATCATCATCAGACTTTTCCTCTTTATTTTTTGGAAACTTAAGTATTACCTCCAAAGGAGTAGTGCCACCTAACTTTTCATCAATTAATTTCATGCCTTTATAAATTTCGGTATTTTTATTGAAGTAATTGATGAAACTATTTTCTACCTCTAATTTTGAAATACCAGCAACACTTAAAATAATAACAAGTACAGTCGTTCCAAAAATAATATTTTTTCTATCAATTGCAAAATTACCAAGAAAATATGTAAATTTTGACCTTTGATCCTTTTTTATATTGATATTTGAGCTTTCAATAAAATTTAACAAAGTTGGTAGTAGTGTAAATGTGATTATAAAAGACGTAAGCAATCCCATTGTCATCATCCAACCAAAATCAATGATTGGTTTAATTTCACTAAAAATTAAAGATAAGAAAGCGCAAATAGTTGTAAGAACTGTATAAAGTATAGGCCAATACATATTACTTGTAGTCATTAATAGGATACTGGTTTTTGTTTTTTTTGGAAATTTTTTTGAGAGTTGAAGAAATCGAGTACTCATATGAATATTCATTGCCATTGTTAGGATTAGCATCATAGCTATAAAGTTTGAGGATATAACAGTGACTTTCCATCCAACTAAACCTAGAAGTCCCATCATAATTACTACAGAAAAAAAACAACTGCTTATAGGTACTAAAATCCAAATTAATTTTCTAAAGACAAACCAGAGTGTTACAATAATAAAAATTAATACTCCAAGTCCAAATACAATGATATCGTTTTTTATAAACGTCATCATATCATCTGCAATCATGGGAATACCACCTAAATGAATTTTACCAATATTACTAAAATTTTTTATTACTTCTCTGATCTCTAAAATATTTTCATGATTTTGTTTTTTGATCTGATCTTTATATTTTTCTAGCTCTTGCTTGTTTTTAAATTCTTTATTTTTTTCCCTGGGTTTTAGATAAACAATTATTCCACTAGTTTTCCCATCTTCACTTATTACAAAATTTCTAAATACAGGACTATTTTTAATTTCTTGAAAACCTCTGATTTTATCAACATCATTATCTTTTAATGATTTAAAATTTTTTAATCTTTCCAAAAGAGGTTGATCAGTACTATTCAGAAGAGGTATATCTAGAAGAGTGATAACATTATGAACCCAATCTAACTTCTGAATTTCTTGTTTTAGTGATAGTAAATTTTTTATAGATTCAGATGAAATCATTTCACCATTTGGAGTATAAGTTAATACTAAAAATTCTTTTGCCCCGTATCTTTCAGAGATTTCATTAAGGTATTTTAGGTCTGGATCACCTTCAATAAGAAGAGTATCTGATGATGCATCAAGCTGAAAATCTTTTGCACTATAGGCAAAAAATGAAATTATTAATAATAAAACGACTAGAGAGGTATTTGTGTATTTATTGAATAGGGATAAATAAAATTTTTCCATTAGTTATGAAATATATCTTGTTTACCTATAATTATTTCAGCTAAACTTGAGACTTCATTCATTTTTGCCTGCCATTCTGCGTGCTCAACAGTTGCAGGTCTTGGTTCTTTTCTCTCTAAGTAATATGCTTCTCTGTAAACAAACATTACAACATCAGCGTCCTGTTCAATTGAACCAGACTCTCTTAAATCAGCTAATTGTGGTTTCTTATCATCTCTTGCTTCAACTGCTCTAGATAACTGAGAGAGCGCAACAACTGGAACCGATAACTCTTTTGCTAGCGCTTTTAAACCTTGTGTAATCTCAGATATTTCTTGAACTCTTCCATCTTTAAAGTTTGATGCTCTCATCAATTGAATATAATCAATAACCACCATATCAAGTCCATATAATCTTTTTATTCTTCTTGCTCTATTACTTAAAGCTGCAATCGAAATTGCTGGGGTTTCATCAATATATAGGGGTAATTCAGATATATCTTTTGATGTCTCAATGAATTTATCAAATTGCTCCTCTGATATTCTGCCTCCTCTTCTTATATCATTTGATTTAATTCTAGATTGCTCAGCAAGAATTCTAGTTGAAAGTTGTTCTGATGACATTTCTAAAGAAAAAAAGGCTATTGAAGATTTTTTTCCATCATCATGCAACTTCTTTGCTGCATTGAATGCAATGTTTGTAGCTAATGCGGTTTTTCCCATCGATGGTCTTCCTGCAATTATTATTAGATCTGATTTATGCAAACCGCCTAAACGATCATCAAGATCTGTTAAACCAGTAGGTACACCAACAATTCCTTCATCATTTTTATATGCGCTTGAAGCCATTTCAATTGTTTGTCTCATGGCTTCATCAAATTTAATAAGTGAATTACTAAAAGAGCCCTTTTCAGCTAAATCAAATAATGATTTTTCAAAATTCTCAATAATTTTTTGTCCATCATTATCTAGATCATTTAGTTTTGCAGTATCAATTACACTTTCTGAGATTTTTATTAATTCTCTTTTTACAAATAGATCATAAATTAATTTTGAATACTCAATTGCTTGCCTTGAGGATGTTGAAAATTTAGTAATTTTTACAAGATATTCAGGCACGTTTAATTCATCTTTTTCGTTTTCAAAATGATTCTTAAGAGTAATTGGA
>LUMN01000287.1_pt1 | contig 11880 bp, 17 predicted proteins | sample 729991 | NCBI WGS metagenome assembly LUMN01 (sample SAMN03860262, study PRJNA289734) | marine metagenome | biome: seawater column; feature: ocean; material: water; isolation source: Red Sea water column Station 22 - depth 25m | place: Saudi Arabia: Red Sea | collected 2011-10-15 | depth 25 m
AGATTATTCAGATGCCAAGATTGCGCTTTCTATTGCAATAAAAGAAATAATAAATAATGGTCTTAATATTTTGGGAATTGGCTGTCCGGAAAAAATGTAATGGAAAGCATCAAAGAAAAAATAAAAATAGTCCAATCCAAGATAGATGCGTCGAAAACAGATAAAAATGTAAAACTTGTTGCAGTTAGTAAAAAAAAGTCATGGCAAGAAATTTCAGAGGCTTATGAAAATGGAATTTCTGATTTTGGAGAAAATTATTTGCAAGAGTCTTTGGAAAAGATTTCTAAACTGAAAGATTTAAAAATTAATTGGCATTTTATTGGGAATATTCAATCAAATAAATGCGAAGAAATAGCTAAAAATTTCGACTGGGTTCATACGATTGATAGATTAAAAATTGCTAAGTTAATTGATAAGTATTGCCCAGATGACAAGTGTATAAAGTGCCTGATACAAATAAATATAGATAATGAAGAATCAAAATCCGGCATAAGAGTGGAAGAAGTAGAAAATTTTTTAAATGAGTTATCTGACTTAAAAAAAATCAAAATTTGTGGATTAATGATTATTCCCAATCCAAATGTAGCATTGTCAGATCTTCAACAAACCTTTAAGAAAATTAAGATGCTTGCAGATAGGCTAATTGAAAATTATGAGAATCTAACTGAGATCTCTATGGGAATGTCTAGAGATTTCGAATTAGCAATCAAAGAAGGTTCTACTATAGTAAGATTGGGTGAGACTATATTTGGGGCAAGAAATTAAATGAAAATAGGTTTTATCGGTGTCGGGAATCTTGGAGAAAAAGCAGTTACAAAGCTTTCTAAAGATTATGATCTATTTTTGTCTGATCCAATTGAAAAAGACGAACTCAAAAAAGTTACAAATGGTTATTTTTCTTTAGAGGAGACAATAAATTCTTCTGATGTAATCTTTTTTACTATTAAACCTAATATGATTGGGGAGTTATTTTCTAAAAATGACTTTAACTTGCAAGATAAAACCTTTATCTCATTTATGGCAGGATTAAGTCTTGATAAAATTCATGCGCTAATAGGGAAAAAAACAAACCTCATCAGAGGTATGCCAACTGTTGGCATTGGAACGGGAGACAGTACCATTGCCATTACATCAAACTTTTCCATATCTGAAGAGGTTAAGAATATGCTTTCCAATCTTGGCTCAGTAATTGAAATGAAAGAAGAACATTTTGATGCTTTTACTGCCATAGTTGGAGCTGGACCTGCATACTTTGCCCTTTTGGCAGAAACTTTAGTTGAGATTGCTCAGAAGGAAGGTTTTGAAAAACCTGAATCCTGGGTAAATACTCTCATGTTGGGAACATCAAAAATATATGATGAAGAGAAAGAAATTGGTTTTGAGAGCATCATGTCCATGGTGGCCTCAAAAGGCGGAGTTACTGAAAAGGCATTAGAAACAATGAAAGAAAATGGCTTCAAGACAATAGTTTCTGATGCTATAAAAAAGGCAATAGAAAGATCAAAAGATTTAGGTAAATAAATATGAATCCAAACTTTGTGATATTCACATTCATTAATTTGATATCGATTGTTCTTTCTATTTACTTTTTTTTTAGGATCTTTGAAGTAAATTTCAACAATATTATTGTTAGTCGTTCTTATTCTTTTATAGAGCCTTTTTTAAGACCCTTTCGCATGATTCTTCCAGTGATATATCGAATAGATTTATCCTGTTTGGCTCTAATCTTTTTCTTTAAAGCTTTAGGTTTTTATATCTTTCTTTCAGGGAGTGAAATAGATTTTAACTTGAATGAGGCTTTGGCCTGGACAGCAATTAGTGTGTTGTTGATGTTTAGTCAAATCTTAAGATATGGGTTATTCATATCCATCATCGGTAGCTGGGCTTTTCCTGCATCAACTAATCAGTTTTTATCACTTTGTAACTCCATCACCAATGTCTTATTAAAGCCATTTCAAAAATTTACTATTTTTGGCGGAATGGACTTCTCACCCATAATTGTTTTTTTTCTTTTGATACAAATTGATAGAATTTTGTAAGCCACGAAAGTTTAAACACCGCCAAAGTTTTCGCCTTGAATCTGGGGAGAGTTTGAATGGTTTTGAACTCATTTATGAAACTTATGGGGAGTTAAATAAAGAAAAGTCTAATGCCATTTTGATATGTCATGCTCTAAGTGGTAATCATCATGCCGCTGGTGTTTATTCAAAGGAAGACAAGAAACCTGGATGGTGGGATGAACTTATTGGACCAGAAAAAGCCTTTGATACTAACAAATACTTTATTGTTTCTTTGAATAACCTTGGCGGATGTCATGGCTCTACCGGACCAGGTTCAATTGACGATCAAACCGGTAAAAAATTTGGTGCAAATTTTCCAATCGTTACAGTTTCCGATTGGGTTAACAGCCAAAATCTTTTAAGAGAAGAGCTCAATATTGAAAAATGGCTTAGTGTTGCTGGAGGTAGTCTTGGAGGGATGCAAGCCTTGCAATGGGCGATTGAATTTCCTAATAAATTATCAAAGGCTATCATCATTGCAGCTAAATTTGGCAGAGAGTTGAAGAAGGAAAAAATTGCATACGGCTATGATGTTGAGTTTGAAATAGAAAGTTATTTAAGATATCAAGGAGCAAATTTTTCAAAAAGTTTTAATGCACATACGTACTTACTGATGACGAAAGCTTTAGATTATTTTGATCCTGCAAAAAAGAACGACGGGAATCTATCTAAAACCCTTTCAAAGGCATCATGTCAGTTCTTGGTTGTATCTTTTAAATCTGATTGGAGATTTCCCTCAGAAAGATCCAAAGAAATCGTAGACGCCTTAATTCATGCAGAAAAAAAAGTAAGTTACTTGGATATTGATTCCATTCAAGGCCATGATAGTTTTTTAATGAAAAACGATAGATATGAAAATGCTATTAATAGTTTTTTAGAGGCAGATGTTTAAGATAAATGATTGGATTTCTCGAGACTCCAAAGTTCTAGATCTTGGTTGTGGAGATGGGTCTCTTCTTAACGATTTAAGGAAAGAAAAGTCTGCTTCCGGTTTAGGTATTGAAATAGATGCCGAAAAAATAAAAAGCTGTTTAAAAAAAGGAATCTCAGTTATCGAACAAGATATCGACAGTGGTTTAGAAAATTTTGGCAACCAATCTTTTGATTATGTCGTGATGAGTCAATCTATCCAGGCTCTTAAAAAACCGGAAGTAGCATTAGAAGAGATTGTTCGAATTGGAAAAGAATGTATTGTTTCTATTCCAAATTTTGCAAATATCAAATGCAGGCTTCAACTTTTTTTCAAGGGACAAATGCCAGTTTCGAGTGCTTTGCCTTACGATTGGTACTCAACACCAAATTTACATCTTTGCTCTTTGGAGGATTTCGAGGAACTTTGCAAGAAATCCAATATCAAAATTGTTGAGAGAAAACTTTCAAAAATAAATGGTGAAGAAAGCATTCTAATGAAACTTTTACCAAATCTATTTTCAGAAGTGGCCCTTTATAAGCTTGTCAAAGAAAATTGAAGATAGTTATTGCAACTTTTAACAAAGGTAAATTCAAAGAATTCAAGGACTTATTTAGTAACTCCAATTTTGAGATTCTTTCGTTAAAAGACTTCACAACTGTAGACATTGATGAGACCGGAAGCTCTTATGAAGAAAATGCGATGTTAAAAGCTAAAAAAGCGAGTGAGCTTAGTAATCATCCCTCGCTTGGAGATGACTCAGGCCTCGAAGTAAAATTACTAAATAACGATCCCGGGCTTTTTTCTGCTAGATATTCAGGAAAACATGCAACTGATGAGACAAATATAAAAAAATTGCTCAAAGCAGTTAAAAATTTAGATAATACTAAAGCAAAATTTGTTTCCACATTAGCGTTTTACGATCCACAAAAGAATCTTGAGCTTTTTTCTTTTGGCGAATTAGAAGGAGAAATCATCAAAGAAAAAAAAGGCGATAAAGGATTTGGTTATGACCCAATTTTTAAAATTAAAAATTCTTGTCAAACTTTGGCAGAGGTCTCATTTGAAGAGAGAATGAAAATAAGTCACAGAGCAAAATCTACTCAAGAAATGCTTAAGCATTTAAATCAGTTATATAAGTAAAAACTTCTCTACCCTCTTCTATCGCTTTCCCCTCATATTTTGTTTGTATGGGTTTAAGTGACTGCAAAACATTTGAATCATGCAATACTTTGAATTCTGCAAAGTCTTTTTTTATATCATCGGCATAATCTTGCCAGTCTGTCTTGACGATTAAGCGTCCCTTTTCTTTTAGATTTTGTTTTATGAGATTTAGAAAATTTTGGTCTATCAACCTTCTTTTCCAATGTTTTTTTTTCGGCCAAGGATCTGGAAATAAAATAAAAATAAAATCAAAAAAAGGTTTTTCAATTTTTACTAAAAAATCTTTTGCATCGCCATAAAACAAACATATGTTTTTTAAATCATGAATTTGCACCTGTTTCAAAACGGAGGCAATACCAGACTTAAAAACTTCGATCCCATAAAAGTTCATATTAGAGTTGGCCATTGCCTTTTCAATTAAGTTGTTACCATCTCCAAAGCCTATTTCAAGAATATTAATTTTTTTTTCCGGAAGTAATTTTGAGATATGGCTAACTTCTTTTGAGTCAAAAAAATTCTTATTTTTAAATTTCTCGAAAATTTCTAGATCTTTTTTGGATGTTCTGCTGCGAACATGCACAAAAGATTTAACCTCTCTTTTCAAGACTCAATGATGCCTTTTTCTGGAGAGCTAGGACTAGGTTGGGATTTAGGAATTCTTCCTGATTTGTGGGCAAGCCTTCCTGATTCAACTGCTAATTTCATTGCTAAGGCCATCTGAGTAGGATTTTCAGATTTTGCAATGGCGGTGTTTAATAAAACTGCATCAGCCCCCATTTCCATTGCTATGGAAGCATCTGAAGCAGTACCAATACCAGCATCAATAATGACTGGCACAGAAACTGAATCAATAATTTTTTGAATTTTTTGAGGCTCTGCAATACCCTGGCCAGAACCAATGGGTGCAGCTAATGGCATTATGGAAACACATCCAATATCTTCAAGTTTCATGCAACTTTCATAATCAGCTGTGCAATAAACCATTACCTCAAAACCGTCTCTTACTAAAATTTCTGCTGCCTCTATGGTCGAATCCATATTTGGTAGTAACGTTTTTGGATCATCAAGTACTTCTAACTTTAGTAAGTTTTTACCGCCCAAAATCTCTCTACCTAATTTGGCCATCCGCACTGCATCTTTTGTTGAATAGGCACCAGCAGTATTAGGAAGAATTGTGTATTTATCCGGAGATATATAATCAAGAATTGAAGAATCTTTATCGTTTTGAAGGTCTATTCTTCTAACAGCAACGGTAACAATTTCTGCTCCCGAAGCTTCAATAGATGCGATTGCTTCAGCTTCATCTTTATATTTACCTGTACCTACTAGAAGTCTTGATGAGTAGTTTTTTCCCGCAACGACTAAGCTGTCCTGAGTCAATTAACCACCACCTATAGCTTTTACAATTTCTACTTTATCTCCATTTTTAAGATTTGTTTCCTGCCAATCCGATCTAAAAACCAAATTTTCATTTATTTCAATTGCAATGTGTTTGGAAGATATATTTAGAGATTCTAAGACAGAGACGATATTTGTTTCTTGAGGAAATTTTTTTAAATCGCCGTTTATGAAGATTTTTATTGGAGAGCTTACCAAAATTTAGCTCAATTTTTCCTTTATCACGTCCATGGCAGATTTTTCAATTTGCCTTATTCGTTCTGCGCTAACTCCATATTTATCAGATAGTTCGTGAAGAGTGGGTTTCATGTCACTAAGCCAACGATCCATTAAAATTTCTTTGCTTCTTTGATCTAATTCAGAAATAGCAGAAAGAAGTTCGCTATTGTTGTGTTTTTCTAAATCATTTTTTTCAATGAGCTCTGCTGGATCCATGCTTGAATCAGAAATGTAATTAGCGGGGCTGTAAGATGCCTGATCGTCATTGGCTTCTGCAGGTGGGTCAAAAGAAACATCTGAAGAATTCATTCTGGATTCCATTTCTTTTACAGATTTTTCATCTACACCTAATTCGGAGGAAATCATTTTTACTTCATCAGAAGAGAGCCAATTTAACTCTTTTCTTTTACTTCTAAGATTAAAGAAAAGCTTTCTTTGAGCTTTGGTAGTTGCTACTTTGACGATTTTCCAATTTTTTAAAATGTATTCATGAATTTCAGATTTTATCCAATGAATCGCAAAGGATATGAGCCTGACGCCAACTTCTGGATTGAATTTCCTTACAGCTTTCATAAGGCCAACGTTTCCTTCTTGGATAAGATCTGCTTGAGGAAGGCCATATCCGGAATAGCCTCTGGCCACATGAGCGACAAACCTCAAATGTGCCATTACAAGCTTTCTAGCCGCTTCCAAGTCATTATTGTAGTAAAGCTCTTCGGCAAGTTTTTTCTCCTCTTCGGGAGTCAAAATAGAGATATTTTGAATAGAATTAAGATAGGACTCCAGGTTTTGTCCTGGAGAAGAAATATCCATAGGTTGTAGTTCTTTACCCATAATTGCGAATTTTATACCTTTTTTTCATCTTTTTAGAAATAATTTACTAAAAAAGTTATAAAAATAGTTTAAGAATCTATTTGCCTCAGAAAATCCAACCTATTTTTATTAGAAAAAGCAAAAAATCCCTTAATTAACTGTTTTTCGTTCATATCATATGAAATCTCTTGAAGGTCTGTATCCAATACATCTCCTCCAAAAGCTTTTAAAATAGCGTGTCCAGCTGCGATATCCCAGGAATAAATATCTCCAAATCTAGGATAAAGGTCTGCTATTCCTTCACAAATCCTACAAAACTTTATCGAACTTCCCATTCTAATAACTTTAGATCCCTTAAATTTAGACATTACTTTTGCACAAAAATCCATTTCTTCTTCACTGCTGTGAGATTTACTAATTAAAACATTGCAGATTTGATTGTTCTTATTAGAAAGAGACACCATTTTTTCATCAATAATTTTTTTTGGTGGTAAATCAGTACCGCCTAAAAAGATGCTATCTTTCATGGGTTGATAGATAGCGCCAAGTATTGGTTTTTGTTTGTTAATTAGGGCAATGTTTAAAGTAAATTCATCACTGCCATTTATTAATTCTTTTGTACCATCTATAGGATCTATGATCCAAGCGTATTCAGAATTTGCTTGTTCTTGGCTAGTCTCTTCAGAGATGAGTGCAAAATCTTGATTAATTTTTTTTAGCTCTTTTCTTATGAATTGGTCTACCTCGGTATCTAAGATTGTCAGAGGAGAGTTATCTTTTTTATAACTTACCTTAAGATCTATTGAGTCAAAATTAACAAAAAACTTTTTCGCGCTTTTGAATATTTTAATTAACTTTTCTGAGATATGAGTTTGATTCACTTTATTCATCATTATTTTTATAAATACTATTTATAAATTACAATAACACTCTAATTAGAGAACATATTATGGTTGATAAAGAAGATTTATTGAAACAAGCTGAAGACATTCATTCCGGTCTAAAGAGACTTAGTCTGAAAAATAGAAAGGTTGTAATGCCTCATCATAAAGAGTTTGAGTTAATTGAGGAACTTGAAGAGCTTTCAATAGATTTGATTGAAAAACTTAAAAAGTAAAAAGGAGTTGAAATGACAAATAAATATACTTGTTTTGATTTAGAAATAAAAAACAAAGTGGCGTATGTAACCATGTGTCGACCAGATGAATACAACACAATGAACAAAGCGTTTTGGTCAGAATTGCCTCATCTTGTTGAAAAAATATCTGATGATGCCAGTGCAAGGGTAATAGTTCTATCTTCTACAGGAAAACATTTTTGTGCCGGAATGGATTTAGCTAACTTTTCATTGAGCGACAATCCCACTGAGCCAAAATCTTCAAATACCCATAATGGCATGAAAAAGGAAGCAGGTTTTAGAATCACTCTTGACCTTCAACATACAATCACTTCTCTTGAAAAAGCCAGAATTCCAGTTATTTCAGCTATTCAAGGAGGTTGTATAGGTGGTGGTTTAGACCTGGCAACAGCAACAGATATGAGATTCTGTACTAAAGAAGCTTTCTTTTGTATCCAAGAAATTAATATTGGGATGGCAGCAGATGTTGGAACTTTGCAAAGAATTCCAAGATTGATTCCAGAAGGAGTAGTAAGAGAATTAGCCTACACAGGCAGAAGGTTTTTTGCTGACGAAGCAAAAGCTCATGGCTTGGTAAACAAAGTTTTTGATTCCCATGAAGAAATGATGTCAGCGGTGAAAATTATTGCAGAAGAAATTGCTTCCAAAGGTCCTTTGGCAGTTGCGGGAACAAAAGAAATTCTTAATTATGGGCGAGATCATACAATTGAAGAGTCTCTAAATCATGTTGCTTTGTGGAATGCTGCAATGGGAATTAGTGATGAGATGTCTGTAGCCTTTGAAGCAAAAGCAAATAATAAAGACCCAGAGTTTGATGATTTAATTCCAAGAACTGGAAAAAAATATCTTGATGGTGGATATCAAGGGTAGATTATTTTCTTAGAAAAACTGGGCTATCTTCAGTCGAATCTTTTTTGGAAAATTTATAGCCGTCTAGATTGAATTCTTGAAGATCTTCAGAAGTTTTAGCTCGATTTTCAATCAAATACTTGGCCATTAATCCTCTAGCCTTTTTCGCATAAAAGCTAATTTTCTTAAATTGGCCGTTTTTAAAATCTTTGAAGACCGGACTGATGACTCGGCTTTTTAACTTTTCAGTATCAACAGATGAAAAATATTCAATAGAAGCAAGATTCACCAAAATAGATGTTGCTTTAAGGTCTTTGTTTAAATGATTGGTAATTTCTTCTTTCCAAAACTCATACAAGTCCTTGTTTTTTGCAACAGAAATTTTAGTACCCATCTCAAGACGGTAAGGCGAAATAATATCTAATGGTTTTAAAACTCCATAAAGTCCAGAAAGGATCCTGAGGTGTTTTTGTGCAAAATTTATGTCTTGTTTTGAAAGTTTTTCAAACTCCAGTCCTTGATAGACATCTCCTTTAAAAACAAATCCAGCTTGTTTCGCATGAGCTGAAGGTTTGGTTGCTTGAGACCAATTCTGGAATCTATCATGGTTTAAAGCAGAAATTTTTTCACTGACTCCCATTAAAGAAGACAACTCAGATTTATTGAATTTCTTCATAGTAGACACTAAATTTTTAGATTTAGGCAAAAAAGGTGGTACTGAGAAATCCAGTCCCTTTTCTGAAAAAGAATAATCTAACGTCTTAGCTGGAGATAGAACTATAATCATTACAGTATTATTAAATCATATTTCAATGCTCAAAAAAATTACCAAAACCATTGAGAATATACTTAATTTATTTCCTTTCTTTTTCGGAAATATTTCTTCTTGGCTCATTTTATTAATGATTTTTCTAAGCTCGATGATTGTCATCTTAAGATACGTTTTTGAAATCGGAGTAGTTGCAATGCAAGAACTGCTCGTCTATTCACATGGGATGCTTTTTCTATTTTATGCCGCATTAGCTTTAAAAGATGATGCGCATGTCAGAGTAGACATTTTCTACAGAGAATTGTCGGATAAAAGAAAAAGAATGGTAAATATTTTTGGGAATCTGTTTTTTTTACAACCCTTTGCTTGGGTAATTTTAATATTTTCATTTGAATACGTTTACTTCGCTTGGTCTATCAATGAAATTTCTCCAGAACCAGGTGGTCTTCCTTTTGTGTATCTTTTCAAAACAAGCTTAATTATTTTTCCTGTTCTTTTGATCCTTCAGAGCTTTTCAGAGCTGATTAAATTGGTTTTCAAACATGATTGATTTTCTGCCACTAATCCTTTTTGCCTTGGTTTGTATCTTTTTACTTTTTGGTTTCCCTGTTGCTTTTACTTTGGCTGGGGTTTAAATAATTTTTGCATTGATAACAAGTTTTTTTGGTGTTTTTGATTTGTTTCTTTTAGAAACTCTGCCAAATAGGATTTTCGGCGTGATGACAAATTCTACTTTGATAGCAGTTCCTTTGTTTATTTTTATGGGAGTATTATTGGAAAAATCAAAAGTTGCAGAAGAACTTCTGCTTAAAATGTCTGACTTTTTTTCTGGTTTTAGAGGCGGACTAGGTCTTTCAGTAATTTTTGTTGGAGCTTTGCTTGCAGCTAGTACAGGTATTGTTGGAGCTACAGTTATTGCGATGGGTTTGATTTCTTTACCCGCATTTTTAAAACAAGGATATCCACACGATCTTTCTACTGGCTTAATTTCTGCTACCGGTACTTTGGGACAAATCATCCCTCCTTCTATTGCCTTGGTTATTTTAGGAGATGTGTTGTCTTCAGCTTATCAACAATCGCAACTTAGCCAGGGTATTTTTACTGCCAAAACAATTTCTGTGGGTGATCTATTCTTGGCAGCTATAGTTCCAGGATTAATGTTGCTGTGTTTTTATGCAATTTATTTTCTTTTCAAATCAAGAAACTTGGAACTTACTTCAAATGATGTACAAAGCTCAATAAAAGCTATTGATTTAATAAAAGTCATTGCCCCGCCTTTTATTTTGATCATAACTGTTTTGGGCAGCATTATTTTTGGAATTGCTTCACCAACAGAGGCTTCGGGTTTGGGTGCTTTGGGAGCAATTCTGATTGCAATACTTAATAATAAATTAAATTTTCAAACTTTAGCTGAGACCGTAAAACAATCAGCTGCAATAACATCGATGGTTTTTATAATTTTAATTGGGGGAGAAGAACTCATCGAGCAAATATTTAACTCAATTCCTGGAGGTCTTTTTGGTTCTATGGTTTTGGTTATGGCTTTAATTTTTCTGTTGGGTTTTATCCTGGATTTCATCGAAATAAGTTTTGTCATAGTGCCAATTGTAGGGCCAGTGTTGATGGCAATGGGAGCAGATCCAATTTGGCTTGGTATTATGATTGCAATCAATTTACAAACTTCTTTCTTAACTCCACCATTTGGTTTTGCTTTGTTTTATCTGAGAGGTGTTGCACCAGAAAACATCAAAACAATTTCTCTATATAAAGGAGTGATACCATTTATAACAATCCAGTTGGGTCTTTTGATTTTATTAGCCATTTTTCCAACAATCGTAACTTTTTTACCAAGTTATTTATATTAAATGAATAACAAACATCTGGTTAACTTGGGATATTTCTTCATATGGGGAGATTTTTTGTTAGTTATATTTTTTGTTCATTCTCTGTTTGTGAGTCCAATTACCGTTGAGATGTATTTTTCTGAGTATCTGCAAATAGCCTTATATTTATTCAATTGGATTAAAACTTGGAGCGAATTTTTTGATTGGTGGGTGGGAATTATTTATACCTGGCCAGCAGCACTAATTTTCTTTATCAGATATTTTGTTTCAACCTCTATAGGTATTTGGTTGGTAAGAAAATACAGTTAGTTTAGTTCCCTCATTTCATACACTGCTTTTTCTGAAATTTTGTGATACTCGGAAACATTCTTTTTGAAATTTTCTTGAGACTCAAATATCCTTTTGGATAAAGAATCTTCAGCAATCAACTCTTTCAAAAGTTTAGAAGTAATTTCTTTAAATTTTTTCAAAACATCGTCAGGAAGTCTTTTTAGTATCACCCCGTGAGTATTTACCAATGTTTCCAAAGCTTGATTATTCCTAGCAGTGTATTCATCCAACATATCCTGATTCACTGCCCTGCTTGCAGTTCTTACTATTTCTTGAAGATCAGGAGGTAAAGAAGCGAAAGCTTCTTTATTGATAATTACTTCTAAAGTGGGACCCGGTTCATGCCACCCTGGATAGTAATAATATTTTGCTGCTTGGTGTAGTCC
>LUMN01000391.1_pt1 | contig 11574 bp, 9 predicted proteins | sample 729991 | NCBI WGS metagenome assembly LUMN01 (sample SAMN03860262, study PRJNA289734) | marine metagenome | biome: seawater column; feature: ocean; material: water; isolation source: Red Sea water column Station 22 - depth 25m | place: Saudi Arabia: Red Sea | collected 2011-10-15 | depth 25 m
TAGATTGAATTAATATCTTGTGACTTCTAGATTTACTTTTAAACCATTTTGGCATTTGATCTACAATTTCTTCTTCAAGAATTGCTCCTAATTTCAGATCAATTGCTGCACTGGTGAGAGTTTTTAATATTTCTATTGTTTTTTCAAATTCAATACAGTCGATAACTATTGAATACCACTTACGTTTGATATCAGTAGCAAGTAATAAAGAAGTAATTATTCCATTAGTCCCATAAGCATGATTAAGAGGTTCGGATTCTTCAGCATCAAATTTTAATAATGCAGGTTTTTCATTCATCGTTACTGCCTCTAAACCAATAAGATTTCCTGGATCTCTTAAAAATCCCCACCTAATTGAACCAATACCTCCTGATCCACCTGCAATAAAACCTCCAATTGTTGCAGTTTTCCAAGTACTAGGAAGTAACCTCAATTCCCTCCCATATTTCTCTAATTGTTTATTCAAATCTCCCATAACACAGCCAGACTGTACTTTTACAAAACCTGTATCTGGATCAAATTCTTCTAACTTATTAAAGTGACTCATCTGCATTACAACTCCTTTAAACAATGGGACAGCTTGTCCATAATTACCTGTACCTGAACCCCTTAAAGTAAGTGGGATAGATAATTCCCAACAAATTTCTGCTACTTCCTTTACCGCTTTGTGATCACTAGGTCTTACCACCAAATCAGCAATACATTCGTCTAATTTTTCAGTAAGGATTGGAGAGTAGTTATAAAAATCTTTTGAAAGTCTTTTTACATCGGATTTATTTTCAATGATCTCTAAGTTTTTGACTTCTCTAAATTTGTCTATAAATTTAAGTTTTGATATCATTAATAAAAATTTGTAAGCTTTATATATAAATTAGCCAATTAGCAATATAAATCGCCGTTTATAAATACTTTTCTCTTTAAATTGCTCGAAAAAACATCTGCCCATCTTTGTGCATCTAAAATCACAAAATCAGCAGGACAACCTTTTTTAATTAAACCATCCCATTTTAAATTTAATAATCTGCTTGGAGCTAAAAAAATAGAAGATAGAGTCATTCTCTCCCAGGGATTTAGTTGAAGCATAGGTATCGAGCAAGACAACATATAAAAACTACCAAGAGATACATCCACATGTGATTTTTGTAATTGCTTTATTGGCGCAACTGGTCTTTTTAATGAAGTAGTTTTATTACTTCGATTGAGCAGCCAAAAATTTGTTAGAGGTAAAGCAATAACCTTAATATTTTTCTCAGCCATTTTTTCTCCTAAATTTAAAATCTCTCTATTACTTAGAGAAATAAGACTACTCAAATGACTACAAGTGATCGGAATACTATTAATTTTTAAATTTTCGATTGTTTCTAATAAAACTTTTATTCCCGCTCCAGGTTCAATAATTGATTCATCTATATGCAAATCAATTTCTAATTTATATTTACTCGCAAGAAGAAGCATCTTTGCTAGAAATTTGCTTGTATTTTTTTTATTGAAAGGGGGTACAATAACACCTCCTAAAATGCCTCCATTAGAGGAAAATATTTTTGCCAAATCTTCTCCATCAGTTGTATCCCAGAATTCCAATGGAGCTAGAGCAACGAATTGTAAAGTCAACTCAGATGAAAATTTTTTTTGTAATTTAAAAAGTTCAATCCAAATATCAATAGATTGACTTTTGTAAGTATCAATATGACTTCTAATAGCTCGGTATCCATTTTGTATGGCAAGTTTTAATGATTTCTCAACTCTTTCAAGAACCTTATCTGTAGTTCTAGTTTTATGTTCTTCAAGATTTACTGATAATGCTCCTCCATAGTTTGATTCCAGATTAGGAAAGTCTGCCCATGTAAAAGATTTATCAAAATGCGAATGCGTTTCAACAAATCTTGGGAATAAAATATTTTTTGGTTTTGTAATTTTATTTTTTAAAGGCTTTAACTCAGAAACAAATCCATCCTCCCAACTAATGGAAACTGAACATAAATCCTCTACATCGATAATGAGGTTATCTATATCTTCTATTAAACAAAGGCTTCTGGGAATAAGAACCTCAGCTGTGCCGGAATTACTCAAATTTTTAAATTTTCTTTTATTTTAAATCATAAGAAAACTTTACTGAATTAGAAAATAATTCAAATTTCGCTAAAAGATAAAAATAACTATGAAAAATTACCCTTGAGTTGTTAAATTTATAAATGTGAGGCGGGCGTCGCCAAGTGGTTAAGGCAGCGGCTTGTGGCGCCGCTATTCGGGGGTTCGAATCCCCTCGCTCGCCCTCAAAAATATTGCAGCAAAATTATTTAACTTGTAATTTTGAATTAAAGAATCATAAAAAATTCCTAGCAAAGTGCTAACAAAAACAAAATCAGACGAAAAAAAAACTCAAAAGAATTCAACTACTGGCAGTTATTGGATAACCACATTTGGATGCCAAATGAACAAGGCTGATTCTGAGAGAATGGCTGGGACATTAGAGAAAATGGGATATACCAGAGCAGATAATGAATTAAATGCCGATTTGGTCTTGTACAATACATGCACTATTAGAGATAATGCAGAGCAAAAAGTTTATAGCTTTCTAGGAAGACAAGCAAAAAGAAAGCACAAAACACCTAGCTTAAAACTTGTTGTTGCAGGTTGTCTTGCTCAGCAAGAGGGAGAATCCTTACTAAGAAGAGTCCCAGAACTTGATCTGGTTATGGGGCCTCAACACGTAAATAATCTTGAGAATCTTCTGGGGAAAGTTGATTTAGGAAATCAAGTTGCTGCCACAGAAGAAACCTTCATTTCTGAAGACATAACAAGTGCCAGAAGAGAAAGCTCTATTTGTGGCTGGGTTAATATCATTTATGGATGTAATGAAAGATGTTCATATTGTGTAGTCCCCTCTGTCAGAGGAAAAGAGCAATCAAGATATCCAAATGCGATAAAAAGTGAGATCCAAAAATTAGCTGATGATAATTTTAAAGAAATTACTCTTTTGGGTCAGAACATTGATGCTTATGGTAGAGACCTTCCAGGAACTACAAAAGAGGGGAGAAAAGAGAATACCCTAACTGATCTTTTGTATTATATTCATGATGTTAAAGGAATTCGCAGAATAAGATTTGCTACTAGTCATCCAAGATATTTTTCAAAAAGGTTGATTCAAGCTTGTTATGAACTTGATAAAGTCTGTGAACATTTCCATATCCCCTTCCAAAGTGGAAATGATGAAATTTTAAAGCAAATGTCCAGAGGATATTCTATTAAAAAGTATAAAAATATTATCGAGAACATAAGGTCATTAATGCCAGATGCATCAATCACAGCTGACGCGATAGTTGCTTTCCCAGGAGAAACCGAACAACAATATCAAGATACATTAAAGCTAATATCAGAAATTGGCTTTGATCAGGTGAATACAGCAGCATACTCTCCAAGACCAAATACGCCTGCAGCAGTTTGGACGAATCAACTTTCGGAAGAGGTAAAAAAAGCTAGATTACAGGAAATTAATGATTTGGTCGAGAAAACTGCTAGGAGTAGAAATCAAAGATATATCAATAATATCGAAAGCGTTTTAATTGAGGGTTTAAATCCAAAAAATTCCTCTCAAATTATGGGTAGAACTAGAACAAATAGATTAACTTTCGTAGAGATTCCCAAAAACATTAACTTTAATTTTTCGTTGGGAGATGAGATAAATGTCAGAATAAATGAAGCAAGACCCTTTTCTTTAACAGGAGAACTTTCTTTATAAATTTTTTTTAAATGATCGGGGGAAAGAAAAAATGTATTGGATTAATATTTGGCGGGCATTCCAATGAACATGAAGTATCGATATCCTCTGCAAAAACAGTTTTTCAAGCATTTAATGCACAAATAAATAAAGAACGCTTTACAGTTAAAGCCTTTTACATAAACAAATATGGAGATTGGCTTGATAGTGATATTTCAGAAAAAATCCTAATTGGTGAAATTGAAAACTATAAAACAAAAAAACAAGAAATTTTTAATCAAGAAAAAATTAACTTCCTTGACGGAATTGAATTTCAAAATGTTGATGTTTGGTTTCCTCTTTTACATGGATTTAATGGTGAAGACGGATCAATTCATGGCTTAATTAGATTTACAAAGAAACCTTTAGTCGGGTGCGGAATTATTGGCTCTGCACTTGGAATGGATAAAATATTGATGAAAACAATTTTCTCAAATCTTAAACTTCCACAAGTTAATTATCTAGTTTTTCAAAATGAAGATCTCAACGATAAGCAAGTAAAAAATAAAATAATTAATGAAATTTTAAAAAAATTAAAATTTCCTGTTTTTGTTAAACCATCGAACTCTGGATCATCTCTTGGCATCTCCAAAGTCAAAAATGAATCAGAAATATTACTAGCATTAGAAAAGGCTCGGGAAATAGATCCAAGAATCTTAATAGAGGAAGGTTTAGAGGTAAGGGAGATTGAATGCGGAATAATTGGGAATTCAAAACTCTTAACCTCTGAGATAGGCGAGGTAAATTACGAAAGTGATTGGTATGATTACGATTCAAAATATCACTCAAATAATAAAATAATTATCCCAGCCGAAATAGATTCTAAAATCACAAAAGAAATTAAAGAAATTGCTATTAAAAGTTGTAGAGCACTAAATATTTTCGGTTTTGCAAGAGTAGATTTCTTTTTAGAAAAATCTTCAAATAAAATTTTTCTAAATGAAATAAATACAATTCCTGGTTTTACAAAAAACAGTATGTTTCCAATGCTTTGGGAAGCTTCAGGTTTAAAAATTGAACAACTTGTGGCTAAACTGGTAGATATATCTTTAGATTTGTAATTTAAATCAAATGTTGCATGGACTACTTTGGTTACCATTACTTTTAATCTTCATTTTATTAACTGCACTTGGATGGTTAGAAAGAAGAAGGCAAAATCTTTTTAGAAGTTGGGCTAGTGATTCTGAACTGTGCAAGTTGGATAGTTCAGGTGCAGCGTCTTTAAAAAATGGGGAGTTAAAGTGGAGCGCATTTGAAGCTGGTAAATTTGAAGAAAAAGATTGTTTTACAATCAAGAAACTGGAATTAGTTGAATTAATGGCACTAACTTCAGGAGAAGCTCCTCTAACAAGTGAATCTCAAGGTAAGTGCAGGTTGAGATTAGTAGGGGATGGGAAAGAGATGGATGTACCATTTTCAGATGCAGAGCAAGCGAGAGAATGGATGGACCAACTGATGGAAAAAGCTCGATGTGATTTGTGAAAAACAAAAAAGGAATCAAAAATAGAAGCTTTTTTTTTCTAATTTCATTTTTATTTTTAACAAGCTTATTAAGCATAAAAACACTCAAAAAAGTTGATACTCAGGACATTAGGATTTCTGGTAGTGAATTATTTTCGCAGAATGATGTGATAAAAAATTCATCTTTAAATTTTCCTATCCGATTAATTTTTGTTGAAACTAATTTGCTAGAAAAAGAGTTAAAACAAAATTTATCTCTCAAGAATGTTTCGGTAAGTAGAGAACTATTTCCTTTTGGTTTGAAAGTTCATATTAATTCAAGAATTCCAATAGCTTACGGTGAGAGAATATTAAACGACGAAAAAATATTAGGCTTCATTGATAAAGATGGAATTTTTATAAATAAACAAAATGTGGAAGAAAAAAATTTGAATAAATTAACCATACAAGTTTTTGGATGGGAAGAAAAATTTAAAAAAATATTATCTGAAATTTTTATCGCTATAGAAAATTATGAATTAGAGATAGTTAAAATAACTTTTTCATCCGATGGGTTTCTAACTGTTGAGGAAAAAGATTTAAAAACAATATTCTTAGGATTTAAGCCAAATTTAATCAACAATCAATTTCAAAAAATCAATTATCTTAAAAATGAATTTAAGAAAAATAGCTTTTCAAAAAAAATAGATAATATTGATCTTACTAATCCAGATAAACCAAAAATAAAAGTGTTCAAACCCTAATATTTGAAAAAGGATTTTGAGTAATTTTTTTTAATTATTGTAGTGTTGATATGGGTTTTGCATTCAAACAAAATATTTAATAAATAAATATTTTTAGGATTTTCCTCAACAAATTCCTACAGATGAGCTCAGTAAGTTCATAATGCACCCAATACTAGTATTAGATTCCTATTAAGAGATGAGCTTCGGTAACAATCCAAACTTTGATCAATCGAGAGAAATCCTTCCAAGCCAAAACGCCAAAATAGAAGTTATTGGTGTAGGTGGTGGTGGCAGTAATGCAGTCAATAGAATGATAAATAGTGATTTAGAAGGTGTTTCATTTAGAGTCCTCAATACCGATGCACAAGCCCTACTACAATCTTCTGCAGAGAGTAGAGTTCAACTTGGACAAAACCTCACTAGAGGTTTAGGTGCAGGTGGGAATCCAAGTATTGGGCAAAAAGCAGCCGAAGAATCCAAAGAAGAGCTTCAACAAGCTTTAGAGGGATCTGATCTAGTTTTTATAGCCGCTGGAATGGGTGGAGGAACTGGTACAGGTGCTGCTCCCGTTGTTGCAGAAGTAGCCAAACAAAGTGGGGCTCTAACAGTAGGTATAGTAACCAAACCATTTTCTTTTGAAGGGAAAAGAAGAATGCGTCAAGCAGAGGAGGGGATCGCAAGACTAGCTGAAAACGTTGATACTCTTATAGTTATTCCAAATGACCGATTAAAAGACGTTATAGCAGGAGCTCCTCTTCAAGAAGCATTTAGGAATGCTGATGATGTTCTAAGGATGGGAGTCAAAGGCATTAGTGACATAATTACTTGCCCAGGATTAGTTAATGTTGATTTTGCAGACGTTAGATCAGTTATGACTGAGGCTGGCACTGCACTTCTAGGAATAGGTATAGGTTCAGGAAGATCAAGAGCTATAGAGGCAGCACAGGCAGCAATGAATAGTCCTTTATTAGAAGCAGCAAGAATTGATGGAGCTAAAGGCTGCGTTATAAATATTACTGGAGGCAAAGACATGACTTTAGAAGACATGACCTCTGCATCTGAAATTATTTATGATGTTGTTGATCAAGAAGCAAATATTATTGTTGGTGCAGTGGTCGATGAGGCAATGGAAGGGGAGATACAAGTTACTGTAATTGCTACAGGATTTGAAACAACCCAACCATTAAACCAGCAAAGAATAAAAAACAGATTATCTAATCAACCCTTATATAATTATTCCGACAATAAAGAATCAGGAGCCAGTATTCCTGAGTTTTTGAGATTAAGGCAAAATAAAAAAGATATAGGTTAAAAGGTAAAATAGAGTGACTCGGTTATCTCGCCTGCCTCAAGCATCCCTTGTGGCTGCTACCTTCCGGTCCTGACCAGGTTTAGGCGTTAAAACCGCGAAAGGCCGAGTCAAAAACATATTAGCAATTCTTGATTAAAAAAGATACATAAATTTATTATGTTACCTTCAGACCTAGTTAATTATAAAAAAAAATCTCGCAAAATCATTGCACTAACTGCTTGGGACTCCATATCAGGATCTATTGCAGAACAAGCAAATGTTGATCTCGTACTAGTAGGAGATTCATTAGCAATGGTCTGCTTAGGATACAAATCGACATTGCCATTAACTTTAGAAAACATAATTTATCATACTAATGCTGTTTCAAGAGGATTTAAGAAGAAAATTGAGGAACAACCTTTAGTTGTTTCAGATATGCCTTTTCTGACTTACCAATGTGGTGAGGATAAAGCTGTTGAGTATGCAGGAAAAATCATTCAGAGCACTTATGCAAAAGCTGTAAAAGTAGAAGGAGCTGAACCAGAAATACAAAAAGTTATTTCTAGATTAATAAGAATGGGAATCCCTGTTATGGGTCATATAGGTCTTACACCACAAAGCTATCTATTTAATTCTTGAAGAATTAGGATGTTTTTCAATAGTTCTTGAACATATTCCTGATTTGCTTGCTAAGGAAATACAAAATTCTTTAACAATTCCCACAATAGGTATCGGCGCAGGTAATTATTGCGATGGGCAAGTAAGAGTTACTGCAGATTTGTTAGGCCTCAATGATGATCAACCCCCATTTTGCCAACCAATTATCCAAGGAAAGAAATTATTTAAGGATAAATTAAAAGAATGGGTAGACTCTGAAAGACTTAGTTAATCTCATCCCACCACTTAAACATAGAAACAAGAACTTGATTACTAAGTTCCATGCCATTAGGCTCACTTAAAAAGAATCTATTCCCCTTTCTTACTAATAGTCCACTTTCAAGAAATCTTTCCCATTTTTCAAGTAATTTACTGAAGTTGCTTTCAAATTTTTTGTTTTCCCAGTTTTGTTCTTTAAACAATTCTTTGATATCTACACCCTCTTTGAGTCTTAATCCCAACATTATTTTTTCATCAAGTTCTTTATAGACAAACTCCTTATTAGTTAGGGATGAATCCAAATTACGTTCATATTGTTTAATTACCCATTCTTTATATTCTTTACTAACTCTTGGTCTAGTTAACTTTTCCCCCCAAGGTGAACTAGTAGAACCTTGACCAAAACTCCACCAGCCTAAACCACTCCAATAAACTCTATTATGTCTCGATTGATGTCGCGGAAGGCAATAGTTTGAGATTTCATATCTTGAATACCCTGAGTTTTTTAAAATTAAATGGGTTGATTCACTATTCCTAAAAGCTTCTTCATCACTTGGGAGTTTTAATTTGCCTAAATTAATTAATTTTTTAAAAACAGTGCCATTTTCAATATTTAAATCGTAAATAGATAGATGCGGTGGTGAAAATGTTATTGCTTTTTTTAAGTCATCTTGCCATTCTTTAAATCCACTAAGTGGCAAGTTTTGAATTAAATCTAAACTCCAGCTTTTTATTAACCCAGAATCATATTCTCTCTTCAACCATAAACAAGATTTCTCTGCATCTTCTTTCAAATGACGCCTTCCCGACTTTTGAAGTATCTGATTATTAAAACTTTGTACTCCAAGACTAAATCTATTTATCCCAGCATTTATGAATCCATAAAGATCATCTTGAGTAAAACTAGCTGGATCAACCTCCATAGTAATTTCAGCACCATAGTCAATTCCATAATTTTCTTTAAAAAGATCAATTAATTCTTTGATTTGGGTAGGATCTAAAATTGATGGAGTACCACCTCCTATATAAATTGTCGATAGAGGTGATTTATGCTTAATTGACAATATTTCTTTATATAAAAATTGCAAATACTCTTGAACTGTTTTGCTTCCATAACCTTTTAAAGTTTCAACTTCGTTTCCTAGTGGAATAACTGCAAAATCACAATAAAAACACCTTCTGTGGCAAAAAGGAATGTGCACATAAGCACTTCTTGGAAACTTATTCATAATCTAAATTCATTTTTAAGCTCCAAAAAAGTATTAAGGATCGAAAAAAATAAAATCCTTATTTACTCAATTAATAAATCCTAGTAGATTATAGATATGACAGATATCTTAGTATTAATTTTATTTGTATTGTCTGGGGCTGCTTCAGGATGGCTTGGTGTTGATTTATTGCCAGTAGACATACTCAAACAGGTATCTAATGTAGAAGGTTTTAGAATTGTTTTAGCAATAATTGGTTTTTTTGTAGGATTAGCAGCTGGTTTTGTATTCCTTCAACTTAGAAAGACTTTTCTTGATCAAATAAGAACAATGCCTACGGACTTACTAATAAGTAGGTCTGTTGGATTAATTTTAGGATTACTTGTTGCGAATCTCCTACTAGCTCCAATACTATTAATTCCCTTCCCTAGAGAGGTTTTTTTCGCAAAACCATTAGCAGCTATATTAAGCAACATTTTCTTTGGTGTGCTTGGTTATAAGTTGGCAGATACCCATGGAAGGACATTATTGAGATTATTCAATCCAAATAATACTGATGCATATTTAGTCAATGAAGGGATCCTACCTGCTGCAAGTCCAAAAATTCTAGATACCAGCGTAATTATTGATGGAAGAATTAATGGTCTATTAAGTTGCGGCTTATTGGAAGGGCAATTAATTGTTGCTCAAAGTGTAATTGATGAATTACAAACTTTAGCTGACTCAAGCAGTAATGAAAAAAGGTCGAAAGGCAGAAGAGGTCTCAAGTTATTAAAAGAATTAAGAGATTTATATGGGAGAAGACTTGTAATAAACCCAACAAAGTATGAAGGTAATGGGGTAGATGAAAAACTCCTTAAAATTACTGAGGATATGACAGGAACTTTAATTACGGCTGATTATAATCTTTCTCAGATTGCTGAAGTTAAAGAATTAAAAGTTATGAATTTGAGTGATTTGGTTATTGCTTTAAGGCCAGAAGTACAACCAGGAGAGTCACTTAATATAAAAATCGTGAGAGAAGGCAAAGAAAAAATGCAAGGTATTGGATATTTAGATGACGGCACAATGGTTGTTATTGATGAGGCAAAGAATTTTGTTGGAAGCAGATTAGATATTGTCATCACAGGAGCATTACAAACTCCCACTGGAAGAATGGTCTTTGGAAAACTAATAAATAATCCTGAGTCAAACAAATCTTTTAAATCACCAGCGACACAGGGCTAAATCTAGCTAGAATCAGTTCAATCTTAATTTTGTGATACAAATGACTGTATCTGCTCCTTATTACGGCGAAAACACCGTTATGAGGACCCCGCCCCCAGATCTCCCCTCTCTTTTACTGAAAGAGCGAATTGTTTATCTTGGTTTACCATTATTTTCAGATGATGATGCGAAAAGACAACTAGGAATGGATGTTACTGAGCTAATCATTGCTCAACTTCTTTATTTAGAGTTTGAGGATCCAGAAAAACCAATCTATTTCTATATCAATTCAACTGGGACAAGTTGGTACACTGGTGACGCAGTTGGTTTTGAAACAGAAGCTTTCGCTATCTGCGATACAATAAGCTACATCAAGCCTCCAGTACACACAATATGTATCGGACAAGCAATGGGGACTGCTGCAGTTATTCTTTCATCTGGCACTAAGGGACAAAGAGCCGCTCTTCCACATGCTTCTATTGTTTTACATCAACCTATAAGCGGTGCAAGAGGCCAAGCAACCGATATCCAAATAAGAGCTGAGGAAGTTTTGAAAAATAAAAAATCAATGTTGGAGATTTTATCTCGTAATACTGGAAAGACTATCGAAGAACTCTCAAAAGACTCTGACAGGATGAGTTATCTCAACCCACAAGAAGCCCTAGATTATGGAGTTATCGATAGAATACTCACAAGTCAAAAAGATCTACCAAATAAAATTTAACACTCACAAAACTATTTTAAAATCATGCCAATAGGAACTCCAAGCGTGCCTTACAGACTTCCAGGAAGTCAATACGAAAGATGGGTTGACATATATACAAGACTAGGTGTTGAAAGAATTCTTTTTCTTGGACAGGAAGTGAATGATGGTATTGCTAATAGCCTTGTTGCACAAATGCTTTATCTAGATTCTGATGATAATTCCAAACCTATCTATCTTTATATAAATAGCCCAGGAGGATCAGTAACTGCTGGCTTGGCAATTTATGACACTATTAAATACGTAAAAAGTGATGTAGTAACCATATGCGTAGGCCTCGCAGCCTC
>LUMN01000917.1_pt1 | contig 11560 bp, 13 predicted proteins | sample 729991 | NCBI WGS metagenome assembly LUMN01 (sample SAMN03860262, study PRJNA289734) | marine metagenome | biome: seawater column; feature: ocean; material: water; isolation source: Red Sea water column Station 22 - depth 25m | place: Saudi Arabia: Red Sea | collected 2011-10-15 | depth 25 m
GTTCAGGAACATGAACCAGACGCATCACACGCTATCGGCAGACCTTTATAAAAACAACCCAATTCCTCCCAGATCCGGAACCAGGCACTTGACAAAAGGGATTCTCAATTTAAGGTGATGAGTGGGTCTCTTTCTTTCCAGCAGTATTCTGAAGCAAAAGAACTGCCAGACCATGAATTGACGCACCGATTAAAACTGATTATTTGAACCGTGGATCAGGCTTGATGGCAGTTCTATTCCAAGAAGACGTTCACTCGCATCTGAGTGAACGGCAAAAACAAAAACAAACCCTGCACCGTTACTGGAAAAACAGCAGGATGATCACTTCCGAAAGGATTCTGAAGGCATTCATGGAGATTCCAAGGGAATATTTTGTGGAGACCTCATTTGCGGATCAGGCCTATGCGGACCATCCCCTGCCCATCGGAGAAGGTCAGACCATTTCACAACCCACCACCGTGATGCTGATGCTCCAACTGCTGGAGGTCGAACCCGAACACAGGGTTCTTGAAATCGGTGCCGGCTGCGGATACAACGCTGCTTTGCTGGGCCTGCTGGCAAAAGAGGTGGTGACCATTGAACGTCATGAAAAATTGGCCGTTCTGGCACGAGCTAACCTCCGAAAAGCCGGAATCTCCAATGTCACCGTCCTGGCCGGGGACGGCAAACTCGGTGATCTGGAGCATTCTCCCTACAATCGGATCATTGTCACCGCTGCAGCCCAAAACATCCCTGTCCAGCTCAAAGAACAACTTGCTCTGGATGGAATCCTGCTTTCCCCGGTGGGGCAATCCCATCGCTGTGAAATGCTGCGAATCCATAAAACTCCAAGCAATCAATTCCAAACCTCGACCCATGGACTGTTTTCCTTTGTGCCGCTGGTTTGAGACAGATTTAACGAACCACAAGAACCATCCTTAAAATGAACGACCTGAACGCCAAGATAGAATCACTGAATCAATGGAAAGGACACGAAGAACGGGTTGAGGAAATCCTGAGCCCGCTTAAGGTTGAGGGGTACCATGCCGTTTTGGACACCGGTGAACCTCCTGCGAATGAAGGAAAACCTGCACCCCCGGGGATTCACTGGATGCTTGCCCGCAGCAATACTCCTCATTCGCAACTTGGTCATGACGGACACGGTCGACGCGGCGGTTTTATTCCGCCGATCAATCTCCCCCGAAGGATGTGGGCCGGGAGTGACATCGAATTCATCCGTCCGCTTATGGTAGGAGAAAAAGTGGTGCGGCGTTCCAATTTTGATTCAGCGGTTCATAAACAGGGACGGACGGGGAATCTGGTATTTGTCAAACTGAGACATGAATACAGTATCCGGGAAGAGATTTGCCTGTGTGAGATACAAACTTTGGTTTTTCGGGATGACTTTCAACGGTCACCGGATCCACTACGACCGTTCCTACTGCATCGAAGAAGAAGGCTATCCCGGGTTACTGGTCCATGGTCCTCTGCAGGCGACTCTTCTGCTCGACTTATGCAGGCGTTACAAACAAGGCGCACCCCTCAAACGCTTTAATTTTAGAGCGATGAGTCCGGTTTTTGACGGAGAAGAAATTGGAATCTGCGGGATCGAGGATGAAGGAAAAGGCAAATTGTGGATCAGGGGGCCTGCGGGTGAAATGGCAATGTCCGCCGAGGCCTCCTGGTGATGAGATGTCAGGAGTCAGACAAAACGACGGTCGAGTTCACTCCTGCGCGCATCCAAATTTAAGCTGCAGGGGCTGGAAGGAGTTTCAGCAATCACTTTTCCACGGCGCATCACCATCAAGCGTTTCGCCTTCAAACGGATCGCCTCAATGGGGTCTCGTGCTTCCAAAAGCACCAAGTCCGCATTACAGCCCGGTTTGATCCCATATCCTTCCAGGTTCATAATGCAGGCGGCATTTGCCGTGACCGCCTGAAAACAGGATTTCATCGCCTCGACCCCGGTCATCTGGGCCACATGCAATCCCATACTCGCCACCTCCAGCATGTCAGCAGAGCCAAGGGGGTACCAGGGGTCCATCACACAGTCATGTCCGAAAGCGACATTGATGCCGGCAGACATCAATTCCGGCACCCGGGTCATCCCACGCCTTTTGGGATAAACATCCTGTCTCCCCTGGATGGTGATGTTGATCAACGGATTGGCGATGGCATGCATTCCCGATTCCGCCATCAGGGGAATCAGCTTACTCACATAGTAGTTATCCATCGAATGCATCGAAGTCAGGTGGGATCCGGTCACCCTCCCCTGGAGTCCAAACCTCAATGTCGCCGAAGCCAGGCTCTCAACATGGCGTGACATCGGGTCGTCGCTTTCGTCACAGTGCATGTCCACCATCAATCCCCGTTCCGCGGCAATCCTGCACAATGCGTCGACAGAACGTCTACCATCCTCCATCGTCCTTTCAAAATGCGGAATGCCTCCCACGATTTCCACTCCCAGATCCAGGGCCTTGAGAAGGTTGGTTTCTGCATTTTCTGAACGGTAGAAGCCGTCCTGGGGAAATGCTACCAATTGCAGGTCGAGGTAAGGTACATCCACATGACTCCGGATGGCAAGCAGTCCCTGGGAAACCGCCAGATCACAATAACGCAAGGCCCGGTCTTTGATGGCCTCCTGGGTCAGATCGGGTTTCAGTTCTCCCCAGAGCTGGATTCCTTCCAACAGGGTTCCTGACTGGTTCAACCGAGGCAGTCCAAGACTGAGGGTCGCATCCATGTGAAAATGGGAATCCACAAACGGCGGGGAAAGCATGCAGTTGCTGCCATCAGTGGTCACTGATGCTTCAGCATCTAGGTTTTTTTCAACGGCAATGATCTTTTCATCACGAATCCCGACATCCACCCCTTCAGTCCCGTCGGGAAGATTGATGTTTTGAATAAGGTGATCAAACGGCATTTCCGAACTCTCTTTGCTTAATCATGAAGGAGGAATGGTGTTAGGCCACTTATGCATCAGGTTCCAGGATGTTTTCCTGGACAAACATCCTGTCCCTGCGACTGACATGCGCCATCGAATCAGCAGCAACCCGCTTGCCGATTTCAGTCTGGTAGGCGGCTTCAAAATCTTCTTGGGAATCAAACCACAGTTCCGAAACTCCGTCATAGAGTGCTTCTTCCGACTCGACCACATTGAAGCAGATCCTTCTAACTCCAGGAAGTTGACGTGCCAAGGGTGCATGTTCCCCAATCCACCAGCTGCGGAAATCCTGAATGCTGTTGTCTTCCCGTCTTTTCAGTAAAATCATTGCTTTAAACATCGTTCTCCTGATTTTGTATCAAATCCTTGTTCTTGCCAGCGGTCTGCCTGAATCGGCAACCGCCACGGCAATCAGCATCTCATCTTCGCGGGGAGCATCGGGAATGGAGATTTCCATTGCATCCATATGATCAAAACTCCAGATGCTGTCCTTATTCGTGATCGGAAGCACCAGGACCGACCCGGGGCCCCCCATTTTTTTCGTGGAGGGGATGATATCATCTCCCTTTTCCACAGCCTCACGGACGGGCTTTCCGAAACGGGGATGAAGTATTGCTGCCGCATGTTCGATTTCTCCACCGGTTCCAATCACGGCCCCCTTCCCGTAACTCGTAATCGATCCTGGTTTCACCCCGAGAGCCTCAACAGCCCGGGTCGCCAGTAGGCCTCCGATTTCTGCCCCAAGATCAAACATGGGCTCGAGATCCTCAACATATCGACCTGCATAGGGATTATGAAAGACTCCTGCCGCCAGGGCTTTTCTTGCAGGAGGATCGACATTTTTTTGCATTTCCTGATGAATTTCATCGATTTGAATGACCAGCCTGCGGATTTTTAATTCGAGTTTCATGAATTATTTTTTGTCAATATATGAGTGTTTTTGGAGACCTAAAGAGAGTTGGATGGTTTTTCCTACTGCTGTTCATCATCAACGGTCATGAAATTCAAGCAGTTGATCTTCCTACAAACAAGACCGCATCCCCGGAAACCGTTTTCGGCGGTGTTGGACGGCTCTATGAGGACTGGCATGCAGGATATGATTTCATGATCATGAGTACCCCCCATACCTCGGCTCACCGGAGCCTTGGCATCACCAACCGAGCACTCTGGCTCGAGTGGTGGACATCAGACCAGTTTGGAGTCAAAGGATTTTATTCAACACAACACTTCCAATCCTTTGGAAATGATGAATTTGACATAGCTTCCCGGCATGTTGGTGGATTGTTCAAAGGGCGCTTTCCGATCAATCCCGAATGGCAGGTAACCGCTGGCATAGGAATGGCACAATCCGTTACCCAGTTTGAACTTACACAAAAGAACAAATCAAGCAACATGCTTGTCAGTGAATTCAGGATAGGAGTTAGGGTTTATGAACATTGGACCACTGAGCTTGGCTTGATGACTTTAGATGGTGCTAGCGGGGATGGTCCTGAAGACTCAAGACTGGGTTCGACCAACTACCTGATTGGGATCGGATATGGATTTTAATTTACCAACGTAATACAGAACACAATGCAATTACCCAATGTTGAACAGTTAGATTCAGAAGACAAAAACTGGTTTGCCCGTGCGATCGCAGGAATGGTCGTTGCTGACGGAAGGGTCGATGAAAGTGAAACCGCCTTTTTGAAAGAAGCCCTGGGGTTTCTTGAAGATCGTTCTCAAGTGGAACAGATCATGGGCATTGTCAAACAGGGAAAGCCGCCTGAAATGCCTGCTGCAAAAATCGACTCGAAGCAGGCGTTCATCATGCTCAAGTACCTTTCCGAGTTGATGGTCGCAGATGCACATCTTTCTCCCGGAGAGGTCCGTTTTTTTCTCTATAGCGGCAGACTATTAGGGTTCACCCCTGATATCCTGACCAAACTCTGGAAGACCGCGCGTGCACAACTTGAAGCAACCCTTCCCAAGGCTGTTGCACAGATCGGCAACCAAACCGTAGAAATCACCCTAACCGAATTGCACGACTCAAAATTCAGCTTTCGTTTCGGCCAGGCTCTGACTCCAAATTGCAAAATCATCCTTAAACTTCACCGCAGTGATGGGAGCTTCTGGGATCCGATCGCCTGCAGAATGGCAGGCCAACACCAGGACAAATTCGATCAGAGCAGTTTCACCATCTTAGGAAGATTTGAACAGAAAGTTGCGGAACCCCATGGGATTTTACAGATTCTTCATCCTGATCAATTCACAGGTCATGATGAAAACATTCTGAAACCCAACAAAGATTCCCTGATGGGGCGTTTGGTTCATTGTTTCCTTTGCAATGAACCCCGTGTCCCGCATTACGTATTAAGATCCAGGAGCATGATTACGGCTCCCAACATTTTCGGGGTTCCTGCCTATGAAAAACCTGCAGGCAACCTTCAGTTTTGCGATTACAATCTGATTCAGATAACCACCTGTCCAAAATGTGGATTTTCTGCAAATGACCTGAGTTTCTTCAAAAAACAAAACACGGATGAACCTCCATTCAACGTCGAGAAACTCAATGAAGTTTGGGGAGAAAAATCGAAATCGCTTTATGAAGAAGCACAAAAATCCAAAGAAAGTTACTTCACTGAAGACCGTAGTGTGAATGATGCGCTACTTTCTTATGATCTTGCGATTCTTTCCATGAATCAACTCGCGGAAATCGAAAAGGATCCCAAAAAGAAAATCAATTACATCCGAAAGGTTGCCTCACTGCTCCTATTTCAAGCAGAAGTGTTGATGGAAAACCAACAGAGGGCTAAAGCAGAAAGCAATCTCGAAGAAGTGGTAAAGGCCTTGGAACCGGTTTTTCAGAACATGGAAGGCGCAGTGATCATCCATACGGCATTGCTCATCTTTCAAATCAAGATCTACTTTGGAGATACCCAGTCTGCAGCGCAGTACATGAAATTCATGGACGGTTATGATCCCGATGGGAAACTCGACCCCAATGGTGAAGAAGCGAAGGAACTCAAAGTCTCTTCCAATAAGCTTAAAGCAGTCTTTGATGATCGAGAGATACTGAACAAGGACAGCCTCAGCCGCTTTCACCTGGATGAATAAATGATCAATAATTAAAATTGATAACCAAAGAACCCCTCTAAAACGATTTTTTCAATGCCTCCGGAAGAAACTTCAGAAGCTGTTGCCCAAAAAACTGAAAAAGTTGGCGAAACAGAAACCAGACCCAAAAACCAGAAAATCTTAATTCTGCTGCCTGAAGAACTTCAGAAGAAAATGAAGGGACCTTTAAGGAATCGATTCAATGCACTCGAGGTGATTGTTCCGGTGGAAACTTTTGAGATGAAAGAAGAGGAACAGAATAAATTTCAGTGGATTCTCAAATTTCCCTGGGACGTTCCTCAAACTCCGGATCATAAACCTGCGGACCCCCGACTGGTATTTCGGGTCCAGGGGATGGCGAAAATCAACTATAAAAAACTGGAGCAGACTCACAATAAAAACTTTGACAACCTGAAAACACGTTGTTTCGAGCTGATCGAGTCATTGCATTCGCGTCAAAGGAGTAGTGCATTTTTAAAACTGGCTCAAAGAGATGCCATGCTCAGACAGAAAATCATTCATGAGATCAAACTAAAAAAGAAAATTGAACATCTCAACCGCTCGATGATCCAGGTGGAAAAACCTTACCACCAAGCAATTAACTATATTTTTGCCACAGCCATTGAACAACTTACCGGAGTGGCAGTCCTGGACGGCCTGATGAAGGGTCTGGTTAAGATCATGATTGTCGACGATCTTGGGACAAGGACACTTGACGGAATGGTTGCATTGAATTATAGCAGAAAATATCTTTCCTTCATGAGCTCATCTGAACTTGAAACTAAATTCAAGGCATTCAAACAGCAACATTTGGAAGACCAGGAAAAAGAAACCAACATCTCAGAGTTCATCTTCAAATCTCCGGATTTTGAAAGCATCGATATCGTCTTCTTCAATCGTTGGAATTTTTCTGATGATGAATTCCTTGTTCCTGTTTTATTAAGGAAGAAAACCATTTTAAGCAAACAGGAGCAGAGGAAAAGCAATCAGAATCCAGAATACATTGAAAAACAAATTGAGAGTGAAACTAATTCCATCAAACAGGCAGAGAAAAACCTGAAAGAGGTCCTGAAGGAAATCAATAAAATGGAGAAAGGGCGATATCAGGAAGAGGATGAATATCAAGCCTTGCGAAGTTCACAAAAAAGAATCCAAAAAGACATCGATCGGAGAAAAAACCGACTCAAATCCTTAGAAAAACCTGTAAAACAATCCGATCAGGCCGTGGTGATTAAATTTGACCTCTATGAAACCTTCAAAGAGAAACAATCGTTCATGGATCGCTTAGGCGATAAAGTCGCCGACTGGGGATTGGATTCACTTTGGGAAAAGCATATGAATCCTGATGACCGTTTCAGTTTTAATAAACTGCATCAGATGTCCGGGGTCGCTAAAGAATGGATCAAAAGAAACAATGAATACAACCGATCCAAACTCTTTACCGAAAGATTAAAAGATCAACTCAACGATTTTGCAGGAAAGTACGGGATGCTGGTTAAAGAATCCAGATCACGTGCGGCAGGGCCAGGAAGTTATCAGCCGATGCTCGATGATCATATATTGGATTCGCTGGAACTTGCAGTGATCAACTGTGAAATTCTGAACCGTATCGAACAATCGCGTGAAAACGCAAAGGATCAACTCTGATTCAATCCCTACCTCCAAGGGCACCTACCTTCTTTTCCTTTCCAATACAAAATCACAAAAGATCAATATCGGAAAACAGGGAGACTTCCTGTTTCCTTCCGGACTTTTGGTCTATGTCGGGAGTGCATTTGGATCTGGAGGTCTAAGGGGTAGGATTTCACATCATCTGAGAGTCAATCGAAAATGTCACTGGCATATCGATTATCTGTTGCAGAAGATGCCTGTCTATCAAGTCTTATATATCGAAAACCCAAGCAGACTCGAACATGAATGGGCCATGCTCTTGGAGAGAATCCCGGAACTTAACATCCCGATGAAACGATTCGGCGCATCCGATTGTCAATGCGCTTCCCATCTCTTTCACATCCCTTTCCAATATCGGGAAATCCAAATCGAGCAGAAATTGAAGGAAGATGTCATGAAGATCTCAGTTCTTTAGCAATAAGGCTGATTTACCATTTAATCGAGTGAGGCATCAAACCATTTTCGAATTTCTTTCACGAAGTTTTCGAATGTATCAAGGTGAAGCATATTGGGACCGTCACTGGGTGCGTTATCAGGATCATTATGGACTTCTGCAAAAACCACATCCGCACCGCATACCATCCCGCATCGCATCATGTATTTCGCAAAAGATCTATCGCCGCCACTTTGATCTCCCTGTTTTCCAGGCATCTGGACACTGTGCGTTGCATCAATCGCTACCGGCCAACCAAACGTTTTGAGAATCGGAATCGATCTGAAATCCACTACCAGATTATTGTAGCCAAAGGTGGTACCACGTTCGGTCAAGATGATTTGATCACAGCCAAAAGAAATCAATTTTTCTTTAACATTTCCCATTTCCTGTGGTGAGAGGAACTGTCCTTTTTTCACATTCACCGGCTTGCCGGTTTGGGCTGCAGCTTTCAACAAGTCAGTTTGCCTACATAAAAATGCAGGGATTTGAAAGATGTCGACAACATCCAATTCTCCGGGTTGATGAGATTCATGAACATCCGTTAAGATTTCCAGATTGAATTTCTTTTTTAATTCCCGAAATCCTTCTATTGCATTTTCCGCCCCCCGAAAGCCCTTTAAACTGCTGCGGTTTGCCTTATCAAAACTCGTTTTGTAAATAAAATTAACATCATGCTTTGCACAAACAGCCAGTAATTTTTCTGCAATTGCTTCTGCATGAGAATATCCTTCCCACACACAGGGCCCCGCAATCAGAGACGGTTTTTTATGAATATTCTTGTAGAATTCAGACACTGCTGCCTACTGTCTTACGAATGATGTCATCATGACTGAATTCTGCCCAATACAACTCGAATGCGATTCCATCTTCAAGTCCTTCGAACTGATGGACAAAACCGGGCCTGACCCTGGTAAAATCTCCGGGTTTCAAAATTGTTTCGTCAATCAGGTCTGCCTGGTCATTCTGCCATACGCGGACAAGCAATTTGCCGCTCTCACAGAAGAAACCATTCCATTTGTATTGATGAAAATGCTCAGAGCATTTGAATCCTGATTTAAAACTGATTCGGTGAAATTCCAAAATGCTGTTGGCATGAACCAACTCGGTCTCACCCCAAATTTTTCCTGCTTTCATAAATACCTCTTTGACTTTGTTTGGTGTCCCTTCCTTGTTTAAAATCATTCGTTCCTGAGAATCTTTTTATTAAATTGACTGGATTTGAAGACCGACTGAATCCAAATCTTCAGGATTATCAATGGATAGATGTTCGTGTTCGGTTAAAACCGTTTGAATACGGTAACCTGCTTCAAGAAATCTCAACTGTTCTAATTTTTCCAGATTTTCCAATTTCCCTGCGGGGATCGAGTGGAAATTTTCAAGGATGCTGCGACGGTATCCATAAACCCCATGGTGTCCAAAGAATTCGGCATGAGCCATCCATTCTGAAATATCCCTGTCACGTACAAAAGGGATCGGGTTTCGGGAAAAATAAAGAGCTTCTCCCTGATGCCCGCATACCACCTTGACCAATGCGGGATCTTTCAATTGATCAATGGTTTTAATCAGCCATACCGGTGTTGAGATGTCAGCATCAGAATCGGCCAACTCCTGAATGATATTTCCAATCAAAGCGGGTTCGACAACAGGCTGGTCCGCCTGAACATTGACGATGATCTCTCCGGGAAGTTGATCGATCACCGAAGCGATTCTTGCGGTTCCGGACGAACAGTCCGGGTCACTCATCAGGGCTTTTGCAGACGTTGAAGAAACCGAGTCATAGACTTCCTGGCTGTCGGTGACAACAAAAACTTCTTCAACAAGTTCCGTCTCAAGGCAGCGTTCAATCACATGGTGCAGCATCGGTTTCCCGTTTATTTCGAGGAGCACTTTCCTCGGCAAACGGGTCGAACCGATGCGTGCAGGAATGGCCACAACAGGTTTCAATGCTGAATTTTTTCCGGATGTCATTAGAAACCGTTCACCATGAATCAAAGCCCATTTGCTTCCGTCCCAGTGGAGTGAGATCCTCCATCAAAGCCCTTCCCTGAAAATCCCTTTCATAATCTTCCTCAGCAAAATCAGGAGAACTTCTCCCCTCAAGAAAGCAGGGTTTTTGTCTTTCAAGGAATGTTTGGTTTCTTTCACATAAAGGAGCCGCGCCGATGTAGATGACACTGCTCATCTGGTTTCCCTGGTGAATATCCTCAACTCCATGAACCACATCACTGTGCCACCAAACGGTATCGCCGGGCTCGACTCTGGGGATGCTGACCAAACCTCTGAGCAGAAGTGAATGCCATTCTGCGGTGACAGCCTGGGCCCTCCCCGGTTCTGCTCCACAAAGTACTTCTTCAGGAACATCTTCCAGCATTGGACGCATCAGGATGTAGGCAATCGTGTCAATGCAGGGGATCAACTGCAAAGTTCCGTCACCTGGTCCCTGCGAACTCAGAGCGGTCCAACCCTGCCAGGTCCTGAAGGCCCTGCAAACAGCTGGAGAATCGATCCCCTCGGCCTCATAGCGAAAGGCTCCTGAATAGGGGTTATATTTCTCCCACTCGGTTTCAAAAATTTTCGAATAGGTACGTTTGTAAGCCGGGTCCAGCCAGCGTTCCACCGAACCGGCATCCATGTGAGGGGACAATCCCAGACTTTGATCCCCTGGTTCTCGCATCCTGATCCGATCCGCATAGGTGCATTCCCGGTCGGGATGAAAATACATATTTCCGTTGGACTCGAAATCCCATAAACGGTTGAGAAAGGACCTCGTTTTCGCCATCGCTTCATCCTGGCGGGCTTCGATTTGTGCTTTAGACCAATAAATTCCATAGATCTGAGGACGGTCTGACTTGAGGTCGCTGAAGTAGCGATCCAGTCCTTCCTTCTGTTTGGAAAAATAATCATTCTCCTGGACGTAATCTTCCAAACTTTGAAACCATGCTTCGGCTCTTTCCCTTGGAAAAACATTACGAATGACAACCGACCCAGATGTTTTGATTTGTTTGATCAACCCCTCATCAACATTCCCGTTTTCAATTTGATGAAAATCTAATTCGGGGATCGTGGACTTTCCTAGGGAATTTTGCTCTTCTATCGCTTCTATTTGTTCCGTGAGCTTTTCTTCCAACCATTTAAATCGATTTTCAAATTTCGGATGTTTATCCCGAAATTGTTTTTTCAATAAAACCGTTTGTTCCTGAAATTGATCTAGGTCCAAATTCACCATTTTTCGTTCAGAATGATCTTTATTGAGAAGAAAAACTAAGAACTCATCCAGGTTTGTAGACCCTGTTTGCTTCAGGGTCCTGATCACTCGCTTCCAAACCCATCAATTCATTCCATGCTTCTTCACTGATGGGATATTCAGCCCAGTCCAGAGTTTGCTGGATTTGATCCGGTTGACTGATTCCGCAGATGGTTGAAGCTATTTTTTC
>LUMN01001452.1_pt1 | contig 11548 bp, 12 predicted proteins | sample 729991 | NCBI WGS metagenome assembly LUMN01 (sample SAMN03860262, study PRJNA289734) | marine metagenome | biome: seawater column; feature: ocean; material: water; isolation source: Red Sea water column Station 22 - depth 25m | place: Saudi Arabia: Red Sea | collected 2011-10-15 | depth 25 m
TTGCATAAGTCGCTCAATGGATTAACTCAAACGGCGGTACTTTGGTACAAAGGGAATCTAATAAATGAAGGTAATTTGATCAAAAGTATTAATTTGTTGCAAACTACTAGTCCAAGTTCCTTATTACTTTCTTCTTGTGAAGAGTCTATTAGGGACTGGCTTAACAAAAAAAGTTTATCAAAATATCAAAAAAGAATTTTAGAGGCAAAAAGTATTTATAAAAAATTAATTCAAAAAAATATTCCTCTCATAGAAACTCAAGACCCCTTAAAAATTGTAGTAAACACCTCTAAGGCTGGAATTGATGGTTTTACTGCTGATAAATTTTTTTATAGAAATGGCCTTATCGCTGAATTGCCAGAAATGATGACTCTCACTTTTTGCTTAGGATTTGGAAATCAAAAAGATTTTCTTAATTTATTTGAAAAGTTATGGAAAAAATTACTATTAAATTCCAAAAAATCAAAAAGTTTAGAAGTGCTCAAATCGCCCTTTAAATTAGTTCAAGCTCCCGAAATCGAAATTGGAATTGCTTGGAGAAGTAAGACTCGGAGTATTCCTTTCTCACAATCATTAAATAAAATATCTGGAGATATTATTTGCCCTTATCCTCCTGGGATACCTTTACTAGTTCCTGGCGAAAAAATTGATATAGATAGGTTTAATTGGATAAATAATCAAAGTTTATGCAACAAAGATCTGGTAAATTTTAATATAAAGGTCTTAGAAACATAGCAATTTCATATGAGATTAAAAAGCGGATTACTTATAGGAATTTTTGGTTTAATTGTTGTTTTGTTGGGGGGATGGTTTTTTACATTGGCAACTGCTTTGCTTACATATTTAGCATTATTAGAATTTTTTAGAATGGCAGAATTTAAAGGAATAAGACCAGCTACAAAAACCACATTATTTTCATCCTTTATTATTATAGTTTCTACTTATCTTGAGACTATTGGTGTGCTTGAAGGAGAAATTTCAAATTCAATTTTGCCAATCTGTTCAGTTGGGATATGCACTTGGTTACTTTTGCAACCAAAACCTGGGACAATTTCAGATATTGCAGCATCTATTTTTGGATTATTCTATTTAGGTTTTTTACCTAGTTACTGGATTAAGTTAAGGGGATTAGATTCAGTGATAATAAGTTCAAATCAGGGTTTTATGTCGTTTGAGAACTTATCAAATACTACAGGTCTTCATTTAACTTTAACTTCTTGTTTTTTAATTGTAGCTAGTGATATTGGTTCTTATTTCATTGGGAAGTCATTTGGTAAAACATCTCTATCTCCAATATCTCCGAGCAAAACTATAGAAGGTTTAATTGGAGGAATATCCTGTTCAATTTTACTAGCAATATTTTTCGCATTTTTAATGAATTGGGAAAATCCATTAATTGTTGGAATAATTTATGGAATTTCAATTTCTCTTATGGCATTAGTTGGAGATTTAATTGAATCTATGATGAAGAGAGATGCAAAAATAAAAGATTCCGGAACTTTTTTACCGGGACATGGAGGGATTCTTGACAGAATTGACAGTTACATCTTTACTCCATCTGTTTTGTATTACATTTTTATAATTCTCAAGTATCTAAATTAATTAAAAAATCTTTTATTCCAAAAAATAATCTTGGATAATTTTACTAGATAATGATGGAAGATCTATATGAGGAAGATGACCACAATTTTGTAACCCTACAAAATTTAATTTTTCAATATTTCCTATTTTTTTAAGCTCTTTTTTTCCAAGAATTCGATCATTTTCTCCACATAATGTTTTAATTGGGATATTTTGGATATATTTTTGAGTTCCTGCAAACCCACCACTTTTTGCAAATGATGCAAGTGAATTCCTCCATCCTTTACAACCTAAATGAATTGAAGCAATTTGCTCTTCCATCTTACCAACGCATTCATCTGGAAAAGCAAATGCTTGCCTACAAAGACTTTTTCTGACCTGAGGCAATCCAAGAAATGAGGCGCCAATTTGGTTAAGAGGAAAAGGGATACTCTTAGGTTCTCCAAACAATCCGGCGGGGGACAAAAGGATAATTTTATCAATAGAATCAGGAATTTCATAAGCAAGTTTTAAAGCTGTTGAGCCTCCCATAGAGGCACCTATAATTTTTAGATTCTTTGTTATTTTTAATGTCTTAAGGAGATCAATTAAATGAGAAATTATTTTCGAGGAATTGTATTCATTTGTTGCGCACCTGGGACTAAAACCAAAACCCAGAAGATCAGGAACGATAACTTGAAAATTTCTTTTTAGTGATTTATATATTCTTCTGAATTCTAAAAAACTACTATCAAAGCCATGTAGAAGAAGTATAGGTTGACCTTTTCCTCCCATAACTACTGGGAATTTTAAGGAGTTCCAGTTTTGGTTGAGTTTTATCCACTTAACATCATTTGCCAAATAAAGACCTAAAGGATCTAATAGTGACAATTTGGCACTTTCGAAAAATTCTGCATTTAAATCACTTAATTGTTCAAAATTGTTTTTAGTCAAAAAATATTTATGTTTTAATTTTTTGTTGTTCAAAATTTGAAATAACCTCTATTATGTCCCGTTTATTAATTTCAAAAGGCAAAAAGTGAATCTCAGATTTATCTCGACAAGTAAAATCAGCAATTTTCTCTAAATTATTATTTTCAAAAACATTTATTCCAAGTTGTCCGATAGTAGTTGGCAAATTCAATTCTTTCATAAGTACAAATAATTGTTTAATTGATTGATCAGCTAATTTATTATTATTTTTCATTTCTTCTAGTCTTAATTGCAATAATAATCCAACCCCAACAATCTCACCATGTAAGAATTTATTAGGGGTGATTATCTGAGTAATTGCATTATGAATAGCATGTGCTGCTGCAGTCCTACATTTTTCTCCACCAATACCGCCAACTAATCCTGCTGTAAGTCCACATGCTTCTACAGTATTTTGCCAAGATAGATTATTTTCAAATTGACCCTTAAATGCTTTTTCTCCATCTATTAATAGTTGATCTCTTAAAACTCTTGATATCTGAATTGCTTGTTGAACAAGACCGTCATCTATTTTTGAACTTGTTATTGAGGATTCGTACCATTTTGCCAAGGCATCTGCTATGCCACTTGCAAGTGTTCTTGATGGAGCTGTTTGAATAAATTTATGATCAAAAACTAGTATTTTCGGACAAGATCCTAATGCAACATCTTTTATAAATTGACCATCCTTTGTATAAATATTCGATAAGGCTGTCCAACCAGCACATGTAGAGGCGCTAAGTATCTTCGTAACAACAATCAAATTGCAAATTAGCAGAATTTACATTAAGTTTTTGATTTTTTAAATCATTAAAAATATTATTTCTCAAATTATCTGTTTGAATCCCTCTACCTAGAATTAATGGACTTTTAGTTAATTTAGTAATTTGAGGTAAAGATTTTTCCCAAGCAGAATTTCCCCTGTATATAGTTTCTGGAGAGATAGACTGCATATTTACTTTGAATGATTAGAAGTTAGCACCTGCTAACTCTTGAGAAGATTCTTCAGAAGAAATATTTATTGTAACTTTTTTATTATCATCTATATCAACTAAAGCATTATCTCCATCTTTTATTCTCCCAGAAAGAACTTCTTCAGCCAAACTATCTTCTAGTAAACGCATAACTGCCCTTCTTAAAGGTCTTGCTCCGTATGAAGGATTATAACCTTCTTCAACAAGTCTTTCTTTGAAAGCATCGGTGACATTTAATTTAATACCTTTATCCTGTAGTCGGACAAAAACTTCTTGCAACATTATTTCAGCAATTTCTTTAACTTCATTTTTAGTTAGTTGTCTGAATACAATTATTTCATCAAGTCTATTTAAAAATTCAGGCCTAAAGTATTGCTTAAGTTCTTCATTAACTAGTGATTTAATTCTGTTATATTGGCTATCTTCAACTGAATCACCTGAGAATTCGAATCCTAGTCCGCCACCACCTTTCTCGATTACTTTTGAACCGATATTAGAGGTCATTATTAACAATGTATTTTTAAAATCTACAGTTCTACCTTTGGAGTCAGTTAATCTTCCGTCTTCAAGTAGTTGCAATAATAAGTTGAAAACATCTGGATGCGCCTTTTCAACTTCATCAAATAAAACGACGGTATAAGGACGTCTTCTAACAGCTTCAGTAAGCTGACCACCTTCATTAAAACCAACATAGCCAGGAGGCGAACCTATAAGTTTACTAACTGTATGTCTTTCCATGAATTCTGACATATCTAATCTGATCATTGCTTCTTCACTACCGAAGAAGTATGAAGCCAATGATTTAGTCAACTCAGTTTTACCAACACCGGTGGGTCCAGAAAAAATAAAACTTGCTATGGGTCTATTAGGATTTTTTAATCCAACTCTTGCTCTTCTTATGGCTCTTGAGACAGCCTTTACAGCTTCATCTTGTCCAATGAGCCTTTGGTGAAGTGTTTCCTCCATATTAAGAAGCTTGACTGATTCTGTTTCTGTTAATTTTTGAACAGGAACACCTGTCCATGAAGCCACAATATGAGCTACATCTTCTTCGCTAACAAGGGGGCTTTGTAAAAGTTTTGAATCACTTTTTACAGAATTATCAGCATCAGATTGACCTTCTTTTTTATTATTCAAAACCTCTTTAATTTTTGCAGACAATTCCATCTCTTTTTCGCGTAATTGGCCAGCTTGATCGAAATTTTGGTCTCTTACAGATTCTTCCTTCTGTTTTTGGACTTGTCTTAGTTCTCTATCTATTTGTTTTGCTTCAGGCGGAAGTTTAGAGTTTATTAAACGTACTCTACTTCCAGCCTCGTCGATGAGGTCAATAGCCTTATCAGGTAAAAATCTGTCAGATATGTAACGATCTCCTAGATGAGCGGCGGCCTCTAGCGCATCATCAGTAATCTTGAGACGATGATGTTGTTCGTAACGCTCTCTAAGACCTTTTAAAATTTCGATTGTATCTTCTATAGATGGCTCCCCTACCATTACAGGCTGGAATCTTCTTTCTAGAGCAGCATCTCTTTCAATATGTTTTCTATATTCATCTAGAGTTGTTGCTCCAATACATTGAAGTTCCCCTCTAGCTAATGCTGGCTTGAGTATATTTGCTGCATCTATAGCTCCTTCAGCAGCTCCAGCACCAATTAATGTATGAACTTCATCTATGACGAGAATTACATTTCCTGCTGATTTAATTATTCACCTCTATATTTTGTTCCTGCTACCAAAAGACCTATATCAAGAGTCAAAACTCTTTTATCTTCAAGTATGTCTGGAATATCCCCAGTTTGTATTCTTTGAGCTAGACCTTCTGCGATAGCTGTTTTACCTACACCTGGCTCCCCAATAAGAACAGGATTATTTTTTGTCCTCCTACCTAGTATTTGAACTACACGATCTATTTCTGAATGGCGTCCAACGACTGGATCTAATTTTGATTCACTTGCTAATTTTGTTAAATTTGTTCCAAATTCATCAAGAGTAGCAGTTTTTAAGTTGCCCTTATTTGAACTTGTCCCAGTGCCAACTTCGGCTGTTTCACCAAGCATCCTTATAACTTGAGTTCTAACTTTTGTAAGGTCAATATTAAGATTTTCAAGAACTCTTGCAGCTACACCTTCACCTTCTCTTATTAAACCTAACAATAAATGTTCTGTACCAATGTAATTGTGGCCAAGTTGACGAGCCTCTTCTAAAGATAGTTCTAAAACTCTTTTAGCTCTGGGGGTAAAAGGTATCTCTACTGCTACAAAACCTGAACCTCTACCAATTATCTTTTCTACCTCTATCCTTGAATCTTTTAAATTAACTCCAAGTGATTTAAGTACTTTCGCTGCGACCCCAGTTCCTTCTCCAATTAACCCCAAAAGAATTTGTTCAGTTCCAACAAAATTATGACCAAGTCTTCTAGCTTCCTCTTGAGCAAGCATAATGACTTTTATAGCCTTTTCTGTAAATCTTTCAAACATTAGAAGATTAAATTCCTATTAATAACCTACCAGTAATATGTCAATTTTGTGTTCAGAATGAGCTTTTGTGAATACCCAAAAGTATAATTTATCAAATTAAATTGAACTTTTTTAGTGATATAGCAAGAAATTATAGTAATTTCAAGGATTCTGGTTATCCGAACATTTAAATTTTTACATTATTTTGTTGTTAATTTTTTTTCTTTTAAAAGAGCATGTGAACCATCTTTATAATAATTTTTTCTTATTCCCACAGTAGAAAAATCAAAGCGACTATAAAATCTTTCAGCAGTAACATTGCTCTGAGAAACCTCTAATAGTAATTTCTTTAAATTTAATTTTTCACATTTTTTTATTAAATAGCTCATAAGATAAGATCCAAATCCCTTTTTTCTAAATTTCTTATTTACAACAAAATAATTTATTTGAGCTTCATCAAGAACAACTTGAAAAACACATATACCAATAACTAAATTTTTAATTAATAACCCAAAGATTTTTGTACCATCTTTTTTGAATTCGTTAGCCCATTGTTCTTTACTCCATAGCGAAATCGTATTTGAATCTAATTCATAACATAAATCAATATCTTTCTTATTTATTTGTTTAATAGATATCATTTATTATGTATTTATATCTAGAAAGTTCAAATCTAAAGTCATTATAAAATATGACAGTTTTGGCAAAACTTTATTTAAAGTTCTCCCATGGAAGAAAAACAATCTTTTTTAAAACAAAAAATTGACTTGGAAAGTCCTAACAAAAATATTGTGCCTATTACCACATCCATTGAAGGAGATGGGAAATTGTCAGTTGGTGGATGTTCTATTGAAGAACTAGTTAAAAAATATGATTCTCCTCTTTATATCTTAGATGAAATCACTTTAAGAAATTCTTGTAAAGCGTACAAAAAAGCATTAGAAAAATATTACCCAGGAAAATCCTTGCCCATATATGCTTCCAAGGCAAATAGTTCCATTTTTATGAAGGTGGGGTTCCAAATGAAAAAATTGTTTTTCATGGTAACAACAAATCAGACAAAGAATTAGAATTCGCAGTTAGAAATAACATTAAGGTTATTGTAGATAATGATTACGACTTAGAAAGATTAGATGAGATCTCAAATTCATTTAATCATGACTTAGAAATAATGATTCGCTTTACTCCTGGGATAGAATGCCATACACATGAATATATTAGAACTGGATCATTTGATAGCAAATTTGGTTTCGGAATAGAATATTTAAATATATTATTTAACAGAATCAGCAATACAAAGCACCTAAAATTAAAAGGTTTACATGCTCATATTGGTTCACAGATTTTTGAACTAGACCCTCATAAGGATCTGGGAGAAATAATGGTAAAGGTTATCTTAGACGCCAAAAAATTTGGTCATAATATTGAGGAACTAAATGTTGGCGGCGGTTTAGGTATCAGGTATACAGAAAGTGATGATCCCCCTTCAATTGATGAATGGGTAAAAACAATTTCTTCTTCTGTTGTTGAAGCTTGTAAAAAAAACAACTTAGATTTTCCCACATTAATGTGCGAACCTGGTAGATCTATTGTATCTACAGCAGGTATAACCATTTACAAAATTGGGGCTTTTAAAGAAATTCCCGGTATCAGAACATATTTATCTGTTGATGGTGGTATGAGTGATAATCCAAGACCAATTACATATCAATCAAATTATTCTGCATGTTTAGTAAGTAATCCATTAAATATTAATTCCAAAAATAAATACACTATTGCTGGTAAGCACTGCGAATCGGGAGATGTATTGTTTAAAGAAATTGAACTAGCAGAATGTAAAACGGGAGATCTTATATGTGTTTTTGGTACTGGTGCATATAATAATTCAATGAGTTCTAACTACAACAGAATTCCAAGACCTGCTGCTCTCTTAGTTAAAGATGGAGAGGCAGAAATTATTCAAAAAAGAGAAAGCCCATTGGATCTTTTAAAATATGACGTATTACCTGATCGCTTTATCAAACAAAATTAGGTACATTTAAATTAATTTTGTTTTTAGTGTGAATTTCTGGGGGATTATAAATTTAAAGCTTTTATTAGATGTCTTATTTGCTATTGGTTTCGGACTATTATTATTCTCTAGAGTAAAAGAACAACGGACATTATGGCTTCTAAGAGGATATTTGTTTTTAGTATCATCCGCATGGTTTATTCAAAGATATGCATACTTACCACTAACATCAAAATTAATTGATGCTGTAGTCCTCGCTTGCTCTCTCTCATTAGCGATCCTTTGGCAAGGAGAGTTAAGAAGATTAATGGAACTACTAGGCACTGGGAGGCTAGCTGTATTACTTGGGAATCCACCAAAGGAATTTAGAGCAACTTCAACTACCATTACTCAGTTAGTTGATACTGCCGGTAAACTCTCTCAAAATAGAAGAGGTGCTTTAATCGTTGTAGATTTGGGGAGTGATTTAAGACCTGAAGATTTTTTATATTCAGGTACCAATATTGAGGCACAATTATCAACTGACCTTTTAATAAATCTTTTTGCTACAGATACGCCTTTACATGATGGAGCAGTTCTTGTGAAAGGAAATAAAATAATTTCTGCTGGCGTAATACTTCCTCTCTCAAGACAAGGAATAAGTAGATATGGCACAAGACATTTAGCAGCATTAGGAATTACAGAAAGATTTGACAGATGTATTTGTATTGTTGTTTCTGAAGAAACAGGTACGTTATCATTAGCAAACCAAGGCAAACTTGAAAGGCCAATTACCAGCAGCAGGTTACAAGAACTTCTTGCAAAATTGATTGGAAATCAAAACTCTATGGGAGCAAATAAAGCATCTTTAAGTAAAAATATTTCATCCCAAAAGACAGACTCGAGTGATAATATCATCAGTGATATTAATAAAAAAGAGTCAGAAAAATCAGAAATTTTTATTAACAAAAAGGATTAACTAATGAGTTTAGAAAAAGTAATAGACGATAAAATTACTGACTTATTAATGAAAATAGATAAGCAAAAATTGCCCAAGCATGTAGCAATAATTATGGACGGCAATGGGAGATGGGCGACTAGAAAAGGTTTACCCCGATCATTTGGACATAAACAGGGAGTTAGTGTATTAAAAAAAATTCTTTAAAAAATGAAATTAAAGAGATACATGAAGAATCAACAAAAATAAAATTTATTGGAGATTTAACTCCTTTCCCAAAAAATTTAAAAGAAATAATATCTAGTTCAGAATCACTTACTAAAAACAACAATAAATTTTTATTCAATGTTTGTGTTAATTACGGAGGTAGACAAGAAATAGTAAAAGTTGCAAAAGAACTAGCATTAAAATCTTCTGCTGGGGAAATAAAACCAAGTGAAATTAATGAAGAATTATTTAATTCAGAGCTATTAACACGAGGAATTAAAGATCCAGAATTACTAATAAGAACTAGTGGAGAAAAAAGGATAAGTAATTTTTTATTATGGCAATTAGCATATTCAGAAATTTATATATCTGACGTACTTTGGCCAGAGTTCAATGAGCATGAATTTCTTAAAGCAATAATTGATTACCAATCAAGAAATAGACGTTTCGGCGGTATAGAATCATTACCAAATGAATCTTTTGAAGATTCTCAATATTTTTCCTAATAAAAATGGCTAATTCGAATAATCAGTTATTAAAAGAAATTAGGTTCGATTGGAATAAAGAGGAGATATTGGAAATACTTAATATGCCTCTTATTGATTTAATGTGGGAATCACAAACCGTTCACAGGAAATTTAACAAATACGACATTCAATTAGCATCATTGTTCAGCGTAAAAACTGGTGGATGTGAGGAAAATTGTTCGTACTGTAGCCAATCAATTTATAGTGCTAGCGAAATCAAAAGTCATCCACAATTTCAAGTTGAAGAGGTTTTAGCAAGAGCTCAAATAGCAAAAAATGAAGGTGCAGATAGGTTTTGTATGGGTTGGGCATGGAGAGAAATTAGAGATGGGAAATCTTTTAATGCAATGTTAGAGATGGTTAGCGGATGCGTTACTGCTGGGATGCTTACAGAAGAACAAGCTTCCAGACTGGCTGATGCAGGTTTGACCGCGTATAACCACAATCTTGATACTAGTCCTGAGCATTATAAAAATATTATTACGACTAGAACTTATCAAGACAGACTAGATACTATCAAAAGAGTAAGGAATGCAGGAATAAATGTTTGTTGTGGAGGAATAATAGGCTTGGGTGAAACTAATGGCGATAGAGCATCTCTTTTGGAAGTGCTTTCAAACATGAATCCACACCCTGAAAGTGTTCCTATAAATTCATTAGTAGCTATTGAAGGTACTGGTTTAGAAGATAATCAAGAAATTGATTCTATTGAAATGATAAGGATGATAGCTACAGCAAGAATTCTTATGCCTAAAAGTAAAATAAGATTAAGTGCAGGGCGAGAAAAGCTTTCAAAAGAAGCCCAAATTTTATGTTTTCAATGTGGGGCAAATTCAATTTTTTATGGAGATGAGTTACTCACAACTTCAAATCCATCTTTTCAATCAGACAGAAAACTTCTTAAAGAGGTAGGAGTATCATTTAACAAAGATTTTGAAACTAGTGAAAAAACATTATCTTCTTTATGAAAGGCAAAAATTATAAAATAGTTTCTCTTTACTCTTTCTTCCCATTTCAAGAAAACTTAATTCTTGATCTAAAAAATAAATTATTAGAAATCGAAAATGAAAATGATCTTTCAGGTTTGTTAATTTTTGCAAGTGAGGGTATTAATGGAACTATTTGTGCCGAGAAAAATGTAATTGATTTTGTTATTAATTTACTTAATAAATATGCAGGTAATAGAAATTTGAATATTAAGGTAAACTTTTCAAAAGAGAAAGTCTTCAAAAAATTAAAAATAAAAATCAAAAAAGAAATAGTTACCATGGGTGTCCCTGAAATAAACCCTGCAGAAAATAATGGGACCTATATTGACTCAGCTGATTGGAATAAGTTAATTAAAAATCAAAATACAATAGTCATTGATACTAGAAATCATTATGAGGTTTCTTTAGGTACATTTCAGAACTCTATAAACCCAAATACTAGAAACTTTAGCGAATTCCCCAAGTGGGTAGATGATCATTTAGAAACCCATTTAGAAAATAAACAGAATACAAATATAGCAATGTTTTGTACCGGAGGAATAAGATGTGAAAAAGCTACTAGTTTAGAAAGGTTATAAAAATATTTATCACCTACAAGGGGGTATCCTTCAATACCTTGAAGATATACCAAAAGAAAAAAACTTATTTGAAGGTGAATGTTATGTTTTTGATAAAAGAGTTGCTTTAAATCAAGAATTAGAAAAAGGCTCCTACTCGATTTGTCATGCATGTGGAATGCCAGTTTCAATTCAAGATCAAAAAAGAAAAGAATATAGAAAGGGTATCCAATGTCATTTCTGCATAGATCAATTCAGTGATGATGATAGGAAAAGGTTTGAAGAAAGACAAAAACAGATCGATAGATTAAAAGTGGAAAATCATAAAATCTATAAGGACTAATTTTCAAAATCATGA
>LUMN01000471.1_pt1 | contig 11528 bp, 14 predicted proteins | sample 729991 | NCBI WGS metagenome assembly LUMN01 (sample SAMN03860262, study PRJNA289734) | marine metagenome | biome: seawater column; feature: ocean; material: water; isolation source: Red Sea water column Station 22 - depth 25m | place: Saudi Arabia: Red Sea | collected 2011-10-15 | depth 25 m
GCAACAAAAAGAACAATTACTTTTAATAATCTTGATCTCAATTCAAGGAGATGATTTGAAATCGAATCCTTAGTCATTATCAGGCTCTTTGTTTTTTTCAAACTCTTCCATTTTTAACTCGTTAAAAACATCTTTCTTAAGTTCATCTACACCAATGTCTGCCTCAATGTCTTTTTTAAAAAGATTAAATTTATTTTCAATTTTTTTAAAGAATTTTAATGTGGCTTTAACTACAACTGGAAGCCTATTAGGACCAATGATTATTAAACCTAATATTAGAATAATTAGAATTTCTAGAAAGCCAATTTGAAACAATTTTAGTCTTCTTTTTCTTTGGAGTCTTCGTCTTTAACTGCTTTCTTAAAACCTTTTATGCTGGAGCCTAAATCTGAACCAAGTGATTTAAGTTTTCCACTACCAAATATAAGAAGCACAACAACTAAAATAATTAATAACTGCCATATACTTATTCCGCCAAAACCCATAAATACTCCTAATTAACTATCAACATGATAGTTATAATTACAATTATACCAATACCGAATACCCTATTAATGTTTTTTTGTTTTGATAATTGAATTTCTAATTCATTTGCTTTTAAAGCATCTGCATTTTTATTATTAGAAAAACTTCTTATTTCATCGAGCGTTTCAAAAATTATAGCTGGAATCTCTGATGCTTTAAGCAAAATATCTTCTTTATTTTCAATAATGTAATCTTTCAACTTTAATGGACTAAATTGCTCATTTAACCAATTATCTAAGTAAGGTTCCGCAATACCCCAGAAATCAAGTTCTGGATATATTTGTCTTCCCATACCTTCGATATGAATTAATGTTTTTTGAAGCAAAACTAAGGAGGTTTGAAGAGATAAACCATACTGTCTAGTGCTTTGGAAAAGATATAGAAGTAACTTACCAAACTCTATCTCTGACAAAGGCTTCTCAAATATGGGTTCACAACATGCCCTTAGAGTATTTTCAAGTTCAATATTATTTGTATCCGCTTTAACCCAACCAGAGCTAACAAATAAATTAGCAAGAGCTTTATAGTTTTGTTTAAGAACAGATTGCAGCATTCTAGCCAATATATATCGCTCCTCATTCGACAATGATCCAGTTATCGCACAATCAACTGCAATATATCCAGGATTTTCAACATTATTTTTTGAAACAAATATATTGCCTGGATGCATATCGGCATGAAAAAAGTTATCTCTAAAAACTTGATTAAGAAATATCATGACTCCATTTTCGGCAAGAATTTTTTTATTTATTCCATATTTTTCAATTTGTTCTATGTCTGTGCATGGGATGCCATCAATTTTTTCTAAGACCATAACGTTTGAAGTTGTAAGGTCCCAATAAACTTCCGGTATGTATAATTCATTTGAGTTTAAAAAATTTTTTCTAGTTAAATTTGTATTGGAGGCTTCAAGTTTTAAATCCAACTCTTTTAATATTGTAGATTCATAATCTCGCACGACCTCATTTGGCTTTAATCTATAACTTTCACTGTAAATATAAGAAAATATTTTTGCTGCCGATTTAAGTAATCTTAGATTTCTTTTTACTTTCTTATGTATGTTTGGCCTAAGGACTTTTACTACAACATGATCACCATTACTTAGTGTTGCTGAGTGAACTTGCGCTAGAGATGCTGCTGCTAAGGGTATTTCATCAAATGATTCAAAAATATTTTCTATTGAATCTCCTAACTCAGATTCAACTATTTTCTTAAGTGTCTCAACATTAAATGGCTTACAACTATCAGTAAGACTTTCTAAATCTTTTGCAGTTTCAGCATCAAGAATATCTGTTCTTGTAGATAAAAGTTGACCAAATTTTGTAAATATTGGTCCCAATGATTCTAAGTAGCTAGCTAGTTTTACTCCATTAGGTTTATAGAATATTCCTTTTTGAATACCAAAAAATAACATTCTAAATAACTCATATATTACGATAATAAAATTCATATACCTTTAATGGCTTCTAACCTATCAAGTTTAATAGAAATTTCTCTTAGTCGCTTGCGAATATTTTCATATTCAATATCTGAGTCATTATCAGAGGACTTAAAAAGTTTCAAAACAGAGTATGCAAAAACAGCTGACGTGTTTCCAAAGTATTTATCAATTAAATAAATAACATCAATATTTGATTTAAGAATAATATTTACAAAAACAATAGCTAGTTCGGAGTTTCCAAAAATTAGGTTTTTATTTAATTTCTTAGAAACTAGTGAATTTAATAATTCAATTAAAGATCCTCTAATTTCAAATTGAGAATTATTTTTTCCAAAAGATATTTCAGAATCTTTATCATCAATTTTAATGTAGATATTTTTGTGCCCTTTTATGTTTATACAAAATTCTAGTGGCGAAATTTCTTTAAGAGAATCATTTGCAAGAATGGATCCAAGCTTAGGAAGTATGTTAAAAGAATACCAGTCATATAACCTTGAAAACATTGGATTAATTGGCTTTGAGAATTCTAAAACTAGAAGCCTCGCATTTTTTGACAAACATCTCTTCATTTCAGAAAGACCTTTTTGTTTATCTGTGAAGTTTCTTAGACCAAAACCAACCGTTATTAGGTCAAATGAAGAATCTTTGAAGGGCAAGCTTTCACCACTCAGCTGACAAAAAGAACAATTTGAGTTGAAGCTTTCATCAATTGCTCTGTTTCTTCCCTCATCAAGCATTTCATAATTTATGTCACTCATAAAAATTTTTGTATTTGGATATTCTTTTGATATTAACTTAGCAATATCTCCTGTCCCACTTGCTATATCTAAAATGACATCTTTTTCACCAACAGCAGCTAGCTCAACTAAGATTTTCTTCCATAGTCTATGCATGCCAAAAGACATTGCATCATTCATAATGTCGTAGTTTTTTGCTACTGAGGTAAAAACTTCTCCAACGTACTTACTCTTGTCGGCTTCGTTAACTTCCTGATAGCCAAAATGTGTCTTTTTGTTTTTGTTACCCATTATCTCTAAATTTTATGAAGTTATTGTATCTACTTTGATTAATTTGACCATTCACCAGACTTTCAATGACAAAGCAGCCTTTGTTATTAATATGATTACAATTTGTAAATTTGCAACCTTTAGATGCTTCAAGAATTTCCTCAAAACCACTAATAATATGATCTTTACTATAATTTTTTATTTCAATATCTCGCATTCCAGGTGAATCTATTATTTTTGTATTATTTTGCAATTCATATAATGATGATATTGAAGTTGTATGAACTCCTTGCTCATTAGACAAAGAATTTGTTTTAAGTTTTTTTCCTATAAGCTTAGATGATAGAGTTGATTTGCCTGCACCAGAATTACCAACAAAAAGAACAGATTTTTGTTTCAAAAAATCTATAAGCTCTTTAAGATTATCACCATGCTTTGCAGAGCAATCAACAGTAGTTATGCCTAAGCTTTTATAGATATCAAGCTTAATTTTATATTCATTATCAGATTCAATATCGATTTTATTATTAATAATGAAAGGCTCTATATTTGATAGTTTTGATTTTAATATCCATTTATCTATAAATTCTGAAGAAGTTTTTGGTTTTGGCGTAACTATTATTCCTACATGACTTATGTTTGCTGCAAATAGCTTTGTCCTGCTACCATCTGATTTAGAAAGTTTAGTTTTTCTTTCTTGAATGCTAAGAATTTTTCCATTTAGCTTCTTGCTATCTTGAATAATTTCTAGCTCAACAAAGTCACCAACAACGACGTTTTTTATCGCTAAGCATGAGAATTCACCAAATTTTGTCTTAACCAAACAGCTATTTGAATAAAATTCTACAATCTGTCCAGTTTGAACTTTTTTCATAATAGGAACAAAATACACTAAAGAGGCGATTATAAAAAGATATGAAAACTTTACAATCAAGAGATAATTTAGTCTGGATTGATCTAGAAATGACTGGTTTAGATCCAGATAAAGAAAAAATTATCGAAATAGCTACTCTAATAACTGATTCCAGTCTAAATATTATTGCAGAGGGCCCTAATTTAATAATTTCGCAACCTAAAGAAATTCTTAAATCTATGGATGAATGGAATCAAAATCAGCACGGATCGTCTGGTTTAACAGATGAGGTCTTAAAAAGTAACGTAACAGAACAAATTGCAGAAATTGAAACCTTAGATTTTATTTCAAAATATGTAGGAGAAAATATGTCACCTATGTGTGGAAATACTGTTTCTCATGACAGACGCTTTTTATCAAAGTACATGCCAAGATTAGAGGCGTATTTTAATTATAGACATATTGATGTCTCCTTATTCTCTTTTATTTTTGCCTCGCCAGTTTCGTTAACTTCATCAATTCTCACAATAGAATTTATAGGTATATAACTTCTCTCAACCATTGAAAATTCATTTTTTAATTTTTCTGAACTTGGATCAACTACTAGCTGTTTATCTTTATTGAAGATATACTCTTCCACCTCGATAAAACCGTACATATCACTTTGGTAAATTTGTTTAGCAAAAACTTCATAAATTTCACCGAGCTGAATGAAAATTATCTTGTAAACATTTTTAGTTTTCATAATACTTAATTATATGGGAATAATGTTTGATAATTAAAGTTATAAAAAGTTAATTAAATATGACAAAAAAATTATTTATAAAAACACATGGTTGTCAGATGAATGAATATGACTCTGCAAAAATGTTTGATCTTTTAGAAGAAAAAGAAAGCTTTGAATTAGCAGAAAATGAAGAGGAAGCAGATCTTTTGATCCTTAACACCTGTTCGATAAGAGAAAAAGCACAAGAAAAGGTATTTCATCAAATTGGAAGATGGCGAAAAATAAAAGACAAAAATCCTGATTTGAAAATTGCTATAGGAGGATGTGTTGCATCACAAGAAGGTGAAAATATAATCAAAAGAGCTCCTGCAGTAGATATCGTATTTGGACCTCAGACACTCCACAAATTACCAGAGCTATATGAAAATAAAAATAAAACAAACATTAATCAAGTTGATATTTCATTTCCAAAATTAGAAAAATTTAATCATATTCCTGTGAATGGAACTGGCGAACCCTCAGCGTTTGTTTCAATTATTGAGGGCTGCAATAAATATTGTTCTTTTTGTGTTGTTCCAAAAACAAGAGGTCATGAGGTATCAAGAACAATTGAAGATATTTTGAATGAGATATCTGTACTTGCAGAAAATGGAACTAGAGAGATTCATTTATTGGGCCAAAATGTAAACAATTTCAAAGGCACCTATAAAGGTGAAAAATCTTCTTTAGCTAAATTGATTGAGTTAACAGCAAAAATAGAAAATATTGAAAGAATTAGGTATACAACAAGCCATCCACATGAATTTAAGGACGATCTTGTTGAAGTTTACGATAAGGTACCAGAGCTTGTAAGTCACGTCCATCTTCCTGTACAAAGTGGTTCAGATAGAATATTAAAATTAATGAGAAGACGTTATAACGTAGAAAAATACCTAAATCTTGTTGAAAAAATTCGTAAAGTACGACCTGACATGAGTTTTTCTTCAGATTTTATTGTTGGCTTTCCTGGTGAGACAAATGATGATTTCATGGGGACCATGAATGTAATTAATGAAGTAAGATTTGATGAGTCATTTAGTTTTATATATAGTCCCAGACCAAATACAACTGCATCAGATATGGAAGATGATGTTACTCAAGAAGAAAAAAAAGAAAGATTAAATATTCTTCAAGAGAGACTAAACCAACTTTCATTTGGATTTAGCAGAAAGAAGGTTGGTACATTGCAAAACTGCTTAGTCTACGGACAGTCAAAAAGAGATCCAGGACAATTACAAGGAAGAACTATATGTAATCGAGTTGTTAATTTTCCATCAAATGATATTGATTTAGTTGGGCAAATCATTAATATTCAAATTAATGAAGCACTGCCAAATTGTTTAAGAGGTAATTTACAAAATTAATGTCAACTGATTCATCGTTAACTAGTCTAGAATTACAACCCTCAGATGCAAATGTTATGGTTAGGTTCGTTGGCGAACTTAATGAAAATCTTAAGTTTGTAGAAAAGACATTTAATGTAAAGATTTTTCAAAATGGTAATAATCTTAAAATTAAAGGAAACAAAAAAGATGTTGATCTATCCGTAGATGCTTTAAGAAAGTTATACGAAGCAGCAGGCCAAGGAATTGAGATTAATAGCGAAACACTAAATTTGTGCATACAAGAGTCAGATAAAAACATGACTAATGTTATTAAAATCAAAACACCTAAAAAAAGTGTCATGCCAAGAGGAAAAAATCAAAAAACCTATATTGAAAATATTTCAAATAATGAAATTAACTTTGGAATTGGTCCTGCTGGAACTGGAAAAACGTACCTGGCTGTTGCATTAGCAGTTGATCATCTTTTAAATGAAAAAGTAGATAGAATTATTTTAATAAGGCCTGCAGTAGAAGCTGGTGAAAAACTTGGGTTTTTACCAGGAGATTTATCTCAAAAAGTTGATCCATATCTTCGCCCTCTTTACGATGCTTTATATGAGATGCTCGGAGTTGAAAAAACTGAAAAACTACTTGAAAGAGGTATCGTTGAAATAGCTCCTTTAGCATATATGAGAGGAAGGACACTAAATAACTCATTTATAATTGTCGATGAAAGTCAAAATACAACAAAAGAACAAATGAAAATGGTTTTAACTAGAATGGGCTTTGGTTCTTATCTTGTAATTAATGGAGATTTAACTCAAATAGATCTTCCAAAAAATATTAAATCAGGTTTGTCAGACGCTATAGAAGTTCTTAAAGATACTGATGGCATAGGCTTTACTAACTTTTCTTCATCAGATGTTGTGAGACATCCTTTAGTTAAAAAAATTATTGATGCTTATAAATATTTTGAGGACAAGTTAGGTTTATAGGTGAGTCTCAATATTTTAACATCAGGAGATTTTTCAATTTCAACTCAACTTGAGAATAAACTTAATATGGCCTTTTCATTAATTTGTGAGGAAGAAAAACTCTCCAACTGTTCTGTAAATTTAAAAATTTTAAACAATAATGAAATACAAGAACTAAACAACAAGTACAGAAAGAAAAACTCACCCACAAATGTACTATCTTTTACAAATGAAGATATTTCAAAGTCAATCACAGGAGATTTGGGTGATATTGCAATAAGTTATCAATATTTAGAAGAAGAATCTCGTCAACAAAATAAAAAATTTGATGATCATTTAATTCACATGTTAATTCATGGCGTATATCATATATTAGGGTTTGATCATGAAAATAATAAAATGGCAGCTCAAATGGAAAATAAAGAGATAAAATTGCTTAAAAAAATAAATATCGACAATCCATATTAATATTTTAGAAATCCATTTTTCATAAAAACTCAAAGCGTATCTGAAGTAACTGAGTTTCTAAAAGACGCTGTTGATCAAAAAATAATTGATAAAGAAGCAGAATCAATTGCCAGTAAAGCAATTCGCTTAGGAGATATCACTGTAAAAGAGATAATGATTCCAAAAGTTGATATGGTAACAATACAAGTTAAAGACGATACTAACGAAATTATCAAAAGAATAATTGAATCAGGCCACTCTAGATATCCAGTCTTGGGTGAGGAAAGAAATGAGGTAGCTGGCATCTTATTAGCTAAAGATATCTTACCAAAACTATTTAAAGGTACTGCCGATTTTGATATTAATGAGATGCTTAGAGATCCAAATGTTGTTCCTGAAACCAAAAAGGCTGATTCACTTCTAGAAGAATTTAAACAAGATAGATCTCATTTAGCAGTAGTTATAGATGAATATGGAGAAATATGTGGACTTATAACAATTGAAGATATTCTTGAAGAATTAGTTGGAGAGATTGAAGATGAACATGACATCGAAGAGCAAGAAATAATAGAAGTCTCAACTAATAAATATAATGTAGATGCAAAAATTGAAATAGAAGAGTTTGTTAGTTTCTTTGAACTTGAACTAGATCCACTTACTATTGATGCCGAAACCTTGGGAGGCTTATTTATTTCTGAATATGGAGTGTTACCAAAGATTGGCGATAAAATTAAATTAGAGAATATCTCAATAAAGGTTTCAGACACAGATAATAGAAGAATAAAGAAGTTTATTGTTTCAATAAATAAATGAAGATTTTAAATTTTATTATTCCAGCATTATTTGGATTAATAGGAATTTTTGCATTCGCACCCTTCTCAATTAAATTCTTAATTTTCATATCTTATGGTTATTTGATTCACTTATTAATATCAAATAATAATGGTGTCTTTTGGAAAGTTTTTTGCTGGGGTTTAGGGCATTGGGGATTAGGAATGTCTTGGATAATAGTAAGTGTTTACTATTATGGAGAAACAACAATAGCAATGTCCTCAATTATATATATTCTATTAGTTGTAATATTAACATTGATATTTACTTCCCCCCTATTGATACTAAAATCAGCCTTAAGTTTTACTAAAATAAACAACAACTTTTTTAGTGTTCTTTTTATTTCTTCTATATTTACTATTAGCGAGTTTAGTAGATATTTTTTTCTAAACGGGGTTCCATGGCTAATACCAGGTAATATATTTTTGGATACAATATCACAGAATATTTATCCTATCTTTGGCGTAACAGCTGCCTCCTTTTTCATTTATTTTATATGCGCATTATTCATCGTTTACTCAAATAATAAGATATTCTATGTTTCAGCTGCAATACTTATAATTTCCTTATTACCATTTTCACCTGCAGATGAAACCAAAGATGGTATCAAGGTGTCAATTGTTCAACCAGCATCAGATCCTTTTTTAAAATATGAAGATAATTATTATTTAAAGATTGAGGACAACCTAAATAAACTTATCGATACAGTTTCTAAAGATTCTGAGTTAGTAGTATTACCTGAAGCTGAGCTGCCGTACTCTCAGAATAGTATTAGATTTATAAATTTTCTAAGCAATACAGAAATTTCTGAAAAAATTATTTTAGGCGTATGGAAATATGATGATGCAAAATTATATAACGCAATTTTTAGTCCTAGATATAATGAAGCATATAAAAAAATACATCTAGTACCATTTGGTGAGTATATTCCTTTTATTGAAGGTCTTAGAGGAATAATAAATTTTTTTGATTTACCAATGTCCAATGTTTCTCATGGGAGCCAGTTACAAGAAAATATAAGGATTCTTGATAATATTCCCATTTCTAGTCCAATTTGCTTTGATATTGCCTTTCCAAATACAGTAAGAAAGATGAATAAAAGTTCTTTATTAATGATTAATGTCTCAAATGACACTTGGTTTGGAAATTCTATTGGACCATATCATCATTTAAGTATTGCTAGAGTGAGATCTATTGAGAACAATAGATATACAATAAGAGCAACAAATGACGGTATATCAGCAATTATTTCTAATAAAGGAACAATTGTTACTTTATTAGATAAAGGAAAGTCAGGCATTCTTGAGGGTAACGTAAAATTAATTAAAAACAGTACTTTTTATTCAAGAAATGGACATTTATTTTTTATAATTTTATCGTTTATAATAGTTTTAATTCCTTTTTTAAAGATTATATGGAAAAAAGCACTAAGATCTTGATTTGTTCGGTTGTTATGACATTTTTCTTTACTAAATCTTATAGTCAAAATAACGAAATTATTGTTGATATTTCTGAGCAAAGGCTCTATTTGTATAATAATGATAATTTAGTCCAAAGTTTTCCAGTTTCAACATCAAAATATGGGGAAGGGCAAATTGAAAATTCCTTTAAAACTCCACTGGGATTGCATGAAATTATTGACAGAAAAAATTGGAGATAAAGCGCCAATTAATACAATATTTACTGCAAGAGAAAACACAAACAAAAGAGCAGAAATTCAAATCAATCCTAATGATACAGAGGATGACTTTGTAACATCCAGAATATTATGGCTAGATGGGCTTGAAAACGGTATAAATAGGGGGGTTGGAGTAGATTCTTATAGCAGATATATCTATATACATGGTACCCACGAAGAGGGCTTAATTGGTCAAAAAGCCTCACACGGATGTATAAGAATGTTCAACAATGATGTGATAGAGCTATTCGATATGGTATCAGAGGGGACAAAAGTCCAAATTAGAGCCTAAATCATCTAGTTTTCTAATTTATTAAATCTAAAAATTGTTTGCAACTGACGACATCTCAAAACCTAATTTTTCCTTTCTATCGCCTTTTTGAGGTGCCTCTCCAAGTTTTCCACCATCTTTTGCCAGATTCACAAGCATTTCACTTGGTTTGTAGACATCATTACCTGTAATTTCTCTATATTTTTCAAGCTTCTCAATTACTTTATCAAGTCCCATTGCATTTGCATGATGCATTGGACCGCCTCTCCATATTGGAAATCCATATCCATTTATATAGACTACATCAATATCAGCCGCTCTTTGTGCGACACCTTCAGATAAAATATCTGCCCCTTCATTAATCAGAGCTAATATACACCTCTCTACAATTTCTTCATCAGAAATGTCTCTTCTGGTAAATCCATTTTCTGATGAGATCTTTTCATATACTGCTTCATTTTCAGGAGCTGGATTTGGTGCTCTAGAACCTTCTGAGTAATTATAATAACCAGCACCACTTTTTTGACCATATCTATCTTGTTCACATAATTCATCGCCGATTTTTGCATGAAGAGGGGATTCTTTACCACTTAATTTTCTTGCTCTCCAGCCAAGGTCTAATCCAACGAGATCCATCATTCTAAATGGACCCATATTTAGACCAAAGGATTCTAATGCTTGATCAATTTGATGTGGCAATGCACCTTCAAGTAATAACATGTTTGCTTGAGCTGTATAGCCAAATAACATTCTATTACCAATAAAACCAGGAGCATTTAATGAGACAACAGCTGCCTTTTTAAGTCTCTTGCCTATGGCCATAATAGTTGCTAATGTTTCATCAGATGTTTGTTCTCCTCGTACAACTTCTAATAGTCGCATTATATTAGCAGGACTAAAAAAGTGAGTACCCACTACCAATTCAGGCCTACTAGTTACTGATGCAATAGAATCTATATCTAAACCTGATGTATTACTGGCTAGAATAGCGCCCTCCTTAACATGAGTATCTAATGACTTAAAAATTTCATGTTTTAATTCAAGATTTTCATATACTGCTTCAATAACAATATCGCAATCAGAGACATCTTTATAATCTAAACTAGACGATACTAGTCCAAATACAGCATCTTTTTGTTCAGGAGATAGACGCCCTTTATTAACCATAAAGTCATAATTTTTTTCTATTACTGAAACTCCTCTTTTAAGGTTTTCCTCATCCTGATCGATAATATGAACGGGAATGCCTGCATTAGCAAAACACATTGCTATTCCACCCCCCATAGTTCCAGAACCAATAATGCCTGCTTTTTTGATATCCATAACTTTAGTTTCTTTAGGAACGTCAGAAATCTTTGAAGCTGCTCTTTCACCAAAGAAAATATGGATCATTGCTTCTCTTTGAGGATG
>LUMN01000398.1_pt1 | contig 11495 bp, 11 predicted proteins | sample 729991 | NCBI WGS metagenome assembly LUMN01 (sample SAMN03860262, study PRJNA289734) | marine metagenome | biome: seawater column; feature: ocean; material: water; isolation source: Red Sea water column Station 22 - depth 25m | place: Saudi Arabia: Red Sea | collected 2011-10-15 | depth 25 m
TGAACTCTGACAATAATGGGAATGGGCTCTGACCGAAGCCAATCCTGAATATGCTGTGCCTTGTATTCTGGGTGACTAATCACCAAGGCGCAGGAAGGCAGAGGCAGTTCCGGAAGAGCACCTCCTCCGGTTCTGGAGTCGGTTTCTTCGATTTTCACCTTCCATTCTGAATCGGATTCAGGATGAATTTTATCCATCATTCGATTCGCCTGATCCCGAATCTCATCCTTACTTCTCTCAAGTAACCTGATTCCGGTAATTTTTTCTTTCAGGCTCTCAGGTTCAAAGTAAGCTCCAAGGACCGACTCTAAGAGCCCCAGGGTGACCTTATCAGCCCGGAGTGCACGATAAAGAGGATGCTTTCGCACCTTATCGACCGGATTTTTACGACCTAGAATGATTCCCCCCTGAACGGAGCCCAGAAGTTTGTCAGCGCTGAAACAGAGAATGTCGATACCTTTCTGTATTTCCTGTTGGGCAGTGGGGTAACTTCTTAATCCTTTTTGAGCAAACTGGTAAAAGGTGCCGCTTCCCCAGTCGTGAAAACAGTAGAGCCCATGGCTTTTTGCAAGTTCCACAAGTTTCGGGATCTCAACTGATTCGGTAAAACCTTCAATGATATAATTAGACGGATGAACTTTAAGAATGGCAGCTGTATTTTCAGAAATGGCCTGCTCATAATCAGAAAGTCGAGTCCGGTTGGTGGTGCCCACTTCAACCAGCGTTGCTCCGGACTCGCGCATGATGTCCGGAATACGGAAAGAACCCCCAATTTCTACCAATTCACCTCTTGAAACAATCACCTCTTTTCCCGCAGTAAGGGCTCGGAGCATTAGGAAAACGGCAGAAGCGTTGTTATTAACAACCATTGCTTCTTCTGCTCCTGAGAGGTTCCTCAACAGATTTCTGAGGACCGAATCCCGTGATCCGCGTTTTCCGGTTTCCAGTTCAAATTCGAGGTTGGAATACGAACACAAACGTGGAAGAAGGTTTTCAAAAAGATCCTTTGGAAGTGGAGCACGTCCGAGATTGGTATGAACCACCACCCCTGTGGCATTGATCACTTTTTGGACCGGCGCATAATCTTTCAAGTTTTCGAGAATCCATTGAAGAAAAGACTCCCTGGATGGCGAATCCAGGAGATCTGTTTGAAGAGTCTTGTTGGCAATCTGATGACGGAGCTGAACCAGGGCATTCTGCACAAGGTTTCGTACCTTGCGACCCGAGGGCTTTCCCTGATCTAACAAAAAGGCGTCTATTTCCTGGATAGATGGAAGAAACTGGAAAATGCTGCTGCCCATAATCTTTCCCACAATGAAAAATCAGTTCATCAATCTTGATTTTACATCATTTTATGTTTCATCTGCACCTTCTGCAGAGGGGGATTTTTTCTTTCTGGAACGTGAGCGTGGAGGTTTTTTCGTTGTCGCAGATGAAACATCATCACCACCAGATTGCTCCGCAGCCTTTTCAGGAGTTTTTGATGAAGGTTTTTTTCTCGTTCTCTTCTTCTCAGGTGCTTTTGGAGTGGCTGAAAGAACTTCCTCTTTCTTGGAATCTTTTTCTGATTCTGACGAAGAATCAGCATCAGATTTCTTTATGGAAGCCTTTTCTGCCTTCTCATTTAATTCAGAAGTATCTATTGCTTTCTTAGACTTTGGGGTTTTGGAACGAGAACGACTGGCAGTCTTTTTTGCAGGAGTTTTTGAAGATGAGTCCTGTTTTTCCTCAACCTTTTCTTCGTTTTGATCGCTTTTTCCAGTTTGGTTGAGATGAAACCAGTACATCTGTTTGGGAACCTTCCGAAGATTCCGAAGTTTCAGAACTTTCTTGAATTAACGATGGTTTTTGGATTTCAGAAGTTTTGTTTGAATCCTCGTTTGTTTCTGATTGGTTTTCAGCAAGTCCTTCTGGATTAAGGGATTCGTGAGAACTGCTGTAAATGGTGGAATGATCGGGGGCTTGCTGCAATTTCAGCCGCCATTCGGAAACGGTTGGGGGACTCCATTCCTGGTCTTCTAACTTTTCATTGTTTTCGTGAACACTGCTGAACAACAATCCTGCAGAAATCTCTTCTTTTTCTTGGGGTTTTGATTCAGGGCTTGCAGCATCGGATGAAACTTCAGAATTACTTTCAATTTCTTCCACCTGGTTTAGATCCGATTGGGGAGATTCATCGGTCAGCGTTAATTTTTCTTTTTCGTGTGTAATTTCTTTGGAGTCTTCAGTTGGAATTTCACCCGTATCCTGTTTAATGGCCGAAACTTCTGAATCTTTATTTTCTAAAACAGATTCTTCTTCAGTTTGTTTCTTCTTTCGTCCCCGCTTTCTTGAAGATTTATTTTTGCCTTCTTCATAAAGTTCCGCAGCATGGATTGGGATGGAACTCCGCATTTCTCCATGAGTCGTTTTGTGGACGACTTCCATCTCAGGAAGTTCTTCCAACTCAAGAGTCGGGTCCGGTTTAATTTCAACCCTCAGTTCATAATCCATTTCAAGCTGGCTTAATTGTCTGCGTTTGACGTTCAGCAGATGGGTTGCCAGTTTGATTGGCAATTTCATGAAGATTTCACTGACTTTCTGTTCAAAGGCCAGATCCTGAATTTTTCGGAGAATCAGGTTGGCCATGGTCAGTTCCGGAGAATTGCGGGAAATGCTTACTGCAATCCTTTGACGACTCAATTCCAACAGTCCGAACTGAGAGATTTCTCCGAGGGTGCAGCGGGCTTTATCGGTTTTCAGGGCATCAGCCAGTTTCTCTTCAACAGCTCTTCGGTTTTTTAACAAATCCATGTCGATGAAATCGATCACAATCAAACCGGTGGGAACAACCACCAAACTCCCTCCGGACGGAAGAGGGACTTGATTCCTGTAAAGACATTCCACCTGGGCTTCGATTCCGTACGAAGCAAAGAGTGTCTTCTCCCCAAGATATAGCTGAAGTCGATTTTGCTGGCTTGGCATGTTGGCCTGGAAGAATTCCAGTGTACGCTGAAAGGCATTGGCATCATCGATGATCACTTGTCCCACATCTTCAGTGAAGTAATCCCGGATCATCCGGGTCGTTGCTTCTTCTTCCTGATAAATCAGGCCCGGCTTCTCGAATTCCTCAAACTTCTGCTTGATCTGGTTCCAGATTCTCCTCAGGTTCATGAAATCCCGTTTGAGTTCGGAAAGGGATCGATCAACTCCAGCCGTCCGGATAATTGCCGAAGCGTCTTCACTCCCTAACCCTTTCAGCAGATGCTTGAGGCGGGCTCGCTGTTCTTCATCCTCAATTTTACGGGAAACCCCACCCCGTTCACTGTCAGGCATGAAGACAAGGAACCTGCCGGGTAAACTAATATTTGTACTGAGAGTGGCGCCTTTGTGTCCGACTTCATCTTTAATCACCTGAACCATGATCTGCTGGCCAGTTTTCAGAAGTTGATTGATCGAGGGCCTTCCTCTGGTTGCTCGGTTTGGTTTGAAGAGTTGTGAATTGATGTCGGAAATCGCCAAAAATCCGTGGCGGTCGGCACCGTAGTCGACAAATGCAGCCTGAAAGGAAGGCTGGATTTTGACCACCTTGCCAAAGTAGATGTTTCCTAAAATTTGAGTGCGATGAGTTTGCTCTATGTAAAGGTTGTCAAGGGTTGCATTATCCACTACTGCGATACGCGTTTCATCATCCTCGACATTAATCAGTATTTTCTTTTCGTTATCTTCCAATGGAATTCTCTTTTAAGGTTTCAATTCTTTGCACTTAAATAGAAGATCCGGACAAACCGTAGGAGAGAGACACGATATGTTTCCAACAGAATCATGAAACCTTTGGGTAGATTTACCCAGTTTGACTCCAAGAAATAAGGTCTGTTGGCTTTTCAGCAAGCCTACCAAAACAATTGGTTAAAAGCTGATTCCTTTATCCTTCAAGAAGGACTTAAGTTTCCAAAAAACTTATATCCTGTATCGAGCTATCCCGATTTTGTTCCTATCAAGAATGCAAATAATTCTTTTAAGCACCTTCTCCAAAGCCTTATGTAGCTTTAAAAAAAGGCGCTCAGTTATCTTCTGTTTCGAATGGTTTTGTTTCATAGTCGCCATTCTCATTTTTCAATATAATCCCCACACGTTCTTCTGCTTTTTCCAAAAACTGATGACATTCCCTGCTCCAGCGGACTCCGTCTTCAAAGGTGCTGAGAGCTTCTTCCAGACTCAGGGATCCTTCATCAAGTTTCTCCACGGCACGTTCCAGTTTTTGCAAGGCTTCCTCGAAGGTATTTTCCTGATTTTCCTTTTCTGTTTCTTTCATAACTTACGAATGATTTCGGAGACCATTTGTTGAGGCGAAAGATCGGTTGTATCCACAATACATTCGGCTTCCTCGTAAATACTTTTTCTTTGCTCCAGCATTTCAGTAATTCTTTCTATAGGCCTGGCCTCCTGGAGCAAAGGTCGTTTTTTGTCTTTTTTCAAACGTCGAATCAGTTCTTCCAGTCCCACCTTCAGGTATACCCTCGTTCCAAGGTTTTGCATCAAATTTCTATTTTCTTGACGCATAACCATCCCACCACCGGTGGCAATCACGAGATTTTGTTTTGATTGAAGTTGTTGAAGCATATTGGTTTCAAGGTCCCTGAAACAAATCTCTCCGCCATATTTAAAAATTTCACTGATGGTGCATCCTTGTTCTTTTTCAATTTCACGGTCGGTATCGATGAAAAAATAACCCAGTCGCTTGGAAAGTTTCTTTCCCACCGTTGTTTTTCCTGCTCCCATGAAACCAGTAAGAAGGATGTTCATTTTGAATGGTCAACCTTTGAGGAAATGTTGGCATCATGCCGGCACTTCCATCTCATTTTCTAAAAATGAATTTTCGATAGGTTTAGTCGAAACAATCCATCCTCCTCCAAGAACTACATCCTGGTCATAAAAAACAGCCGCTTGTCCTGGAGCAACAGATTTTTGTGGTTGTTTCAATGCGATCCGAACCTGATGATCATTGATCGGTTTGATCGTTGAAAGAGTCTCCTGATGTGAATAGCGTAGTTTTACCTTTGCCGAAAAAGGATGTTGGGGAGGTTTTATTGAAATCCAGTTCACATCAGCCACCATGACTTCGCTGCAATAAAGTTCATCTGCTTTCCCCAATACAACTTCATTCTTGGGTTCATTCAAACCTACGACATAATAGGGAGTCGAATCACTGATCCCCAAACCTTTTCTTTGGCCGATTGTGTAATACATGAGTCCCTGATGTTCCCCAAGGTCATTGCCTGAGGAATCAACAAACCTTCCTCGGGTTTGAGGTCGACTAACCTTCTTTTCAAGAAATTGCCTGTAGTCTTTGGGAACAAAACATATTTCCTGACTTTCCTCTTTATCAGCTGAAACCAGCCCATGATCTCTTGCCAATTGACGTACCTCATTCTTATTCAAATTTGCCAGAGGAAAGACCATCTTTTTTAGTTCAAAACTTGAGATTCCATGCAGGAAATAAGTCTGATCCTTTTCCTTGTCCTGAGGACGAATCAATTGGAGTGATTTTCCGTCTGCACTTTTTTGGACTGAGGCATAATGTCCTGTTGCTAGGAAATCACATTCCAGTTCCATAGATTTTTGGATAAGAGGCCCACTTTTGATTTTCCTGTTACACATCACACAGGGGTTGGGAGTTTTCCCTTTTTGATAATCACGAATAAAATAATCAATCACCGTCTCCCTGAACTCTTTCTGAAAATCCAAGACATAAAAGGGGATGTCGAGTTTGCGGCAAATGGCTCTTGCATCAAGGGCTTCATCCAGCGAACAGCAGCGTTTTCGAATCCGTTCATGCCCTTCTCCATGATGAAGTTTCATATGCAGTCCAAGAAGTTGGTGCCCCTCCTTTTTAAGTAATAAGGCGGCAACCGAGGAGTCCACCCCTCCGCTCATTGCAATTGCAATCCGGGCCATATTCTTTGGATTCTAAAAATTAAAGATGGGTGAAATGAAGCTTTATTTGCGTTTCTTGATCGGCGTGAACAATTGATTGAAAGCGGTATAATCAAAACTCATCCCGTTGTAATGCATCTGCCGATATCTGATTTTTTGGAAACGGTTGTAGTTTGCTTTGATCATACTCTCATAATCATCACGTTGTTTTTTTATTTCAGCTTTTCGTGCCAATTTTGCTTCAAGCTGGATTTGTTTTGGATCTGTGGTAACGGCAGATTTCTGAGAAAGAGCCTGAGAGCGTATTTCTTCTCCGGTTTGACGAGCCTTGGTGACTTTGGTTTGAATTTGCTGTTCAGATTTACCACCCCGACTTTGAATTTCTGCCAACTCAGAAGCTTCCCGACTCGGATCTTTGGATACTGTTCCTGGAGATTCAGTTGAATTGTTCTGATTCGGAAGCAGGATTTTCGGTTTTTTTGATGACTCGATAGCAAGATTTTTTGCGGATTCCCGGATTTGTACTTCCGATTGTGAAGTCCCAGTTCCCGGGTTGATTGCCTGTTGGGTGTTTTTTTTGCTTTCACCCTGGGATGATTCAACCGCAATGGTATTAGCATTTCGACCATCAGTCTCGTTGAAATTTTGTGCGTTAATTTTGAAATGGAAGAGTAAGATAAGGATGAAAAGACCTGTTCCCTTAAAAAATACTTGGAAGGACTTATTCAGCATGTTTCGTTATTTTGCAGTTATCAGTATAGTTTTTGTAATTTATTCCAATCAGCACCTTCAAGCTCAGGCAGTTAATTCAGAAACACAGTCTTGTTACTCATCTGCAGAAGCACGTTACCGTTGTTTCAATTCTCGTTTCAGCGGTATGCTGGAACGTGCCAGAGAACGTGCTGAGCAGCGTAAGGCTATTTTAGAGTCCCAAGCGGCTGCCCGTCTTGAAAAAGAAGTATCCCCAACCGAAATAAGGGATCTGCAAAGGGAGGAAATAAGAAAGCTTGTTGAAGCCTCGCGAAAACGCAATGTTTCACACCGTGGGGAGAAATATTCGCTCACTTATGGGTTCGTTCTTGAACCCAGAGATTGAACCCCTTGTGATTTAATGCGCTAAGTCCGGTGGTGCGAGATATTCTTTAAGATGCTTCCTTTTCAATTCCTCAACGGAATGAATTATTCCGCGGTCTGACTCACATCGCTCTAAAAAAGACGCAACCGTTTTTTTAACCATTTCTACGGTTGCTCTCTCGGATTCAGGAACAGAACGAAGTTCCAATGAATCATTATTTATTTCTTCCAACAGATGATCTCTCAATTGATAAAATTCGAGACTTTTCAAATCATTGAGAGATAACAGTGTATACAAAGAAGTTTTTGCAGCCTGACGACTTTGCAGGCGATTGAAATGATGAAATTGCTCTTCCTTATCAAAATAACCAACCAAACTGGTTTCCATATCCTTGAGAAAATGATCAGGCTCATTAATTCGGTAGCAACGTTGAATGGCATTGACCGCATAAAAATTTCCACTTTTCAGAGAATCTGATTTTTCAAAAACTTCAGGATTTGTCATTTTAGATGGTTTTCTAGTGGGCTAATTTTGACATAATCTAAGATTTTTACTTTCCGCCCATTGATCCATTAAGTTTATAATCCTTTTCACTTCTTTGGGATTACTTGGGTCTATATGCCCGCCCTTAAGCCAGGTTTCACTTTTTGGTTCCGGGGCAGCCTCCCACATGGGAAGGTAAGTTTCATTGCTGATGAGATGATCGTGATCCCCATTGATAAAGTGTATGGGAGTATTTTTTATACCCGATAAATATAGCTCAATATCTCCGTATTTCAACATGTTTCCCAGAATCACTGAAAATACGGTGCCGAGGAATTTCAGGAAGCCTCGTTGGATGCTGAACTGTAATCCCTCCTCTGAATCTGTAATTTTGAGCCGGATAAGACCTTGCCGATAGATTTCATTGTTGATGACTGCCTTTATGTTGGTGAATCCGAAGATGATCATTAAACCGGAAACTTTTTCAGGATAAAATCCGGTGATCATTGCGGGCACAGGTGCCCCAGCACTTCCTCCGGCAAGAACGACCCTTCCTGAAAAACGGGAACGGCCAGCAGAAGCCTTGGATTGGATATAGTCAATGAGGGCTTTCATTGCTCCAAGATTTTGGAGGTATTCTTTTCGGAATCGATGAGGGAGATTCCACCAATCAAAGATACCCCATCCATTGATGTCTTCAGGTTTTTCGAGGTATTTGGCAAAATTCTGAAACGGTTGAATCAATAAAATCGTGTTTGCTTTTTCAACGATTTCAGGACTGAGTTGAAAAAAATCAGGTCCTGTCTCAGCACCCGCTAACATGATCAGGGTATCACAACCGAAACGGTCGGATGGACCTGCAAGGAATGCTTCTGTTTTCCGGTCCGGTTCTGCGACTGATTGCAAAAGAATAGAATCCTGAGTCTCTTGAATCAGTTTCCATTGTGGAATTTCATCAGCGTTCATGGGTTTACCGGCTTGGCGGATATTCCATGCAGCGGCTGCTATCAATAGAAAAAGTAACAATCCTAAAAAAATAATAAGGCGGCGAAACATGATGACTGTTTACTTGATAAATAGCCTTGCTTAGATGTAAATGGGATGAGGAACAGAATTCAAATGGTTCATATTTTTTTGAATTGCCTTCATAACTAACCCCAATCTAGAGAATTAATTTTAATGCAACCAATTTGCCTCGCAATCGACACCACTTTCGATGATACCTCCGTAGCCATTTTGAAAGGTCATAATGAAATCCTTGCAAATCTCACACTCTCTCAGTTCAAGGACCATGAAGCTTTTGGAGGAGTTGTTCCGGAACGTGCATCACGCAAGCATCTGGAGGTTATTCATCCTCTAATTTCAGAATCTTTAAAACAGAGTGAACTGACTTTTCAAGAAATCGACTATTTTGCGGTCTCGCATTATCCAGGTCTTTTGGGCTCGCTTCTTGTGGGCGTAACAGTTGCTAAAAGCCTGGCCTATTCCCTGGACAAACCCATTATTGGCATCAACCATGTCGAATCACATCCTTATGCCTGTTTTCTAAGTGGGGCCGAGTTGACTTTTCCCTGTCTTCATCTTGTTGTTGCAGGTGGTCATACCTTGTTGATGTATGCCAGGAATCATTTCGATTATCAAATTGTAGGGCGAAGTTTGGACGATGCTGCAGGAGAGTGTGTCGATAAAGTTGCAAAAATGTTTGGACATCCAATGCCTGGTGGTCCGGTAGTTGACGGTTATGCGATGCAGTTTTCAGGTGAGGATTTCGAATTTCCAAAACCTTTGCTGAAGCAGAAAGGGTTTGATTTTTCTTTCAGTGGATTGAAAACAGCGATGCTCAGATTTCGTCAACAAAATCCTGATATACTGGATCAGGAAGGACCTATACTTGCGGCTTTTTTTAAAAGCGTTTGTGAAGTTCTTGTGGAGAAAACCTTTTCTGCTGCAGAATCACTGGGACTCAACCGAATATCGGTTTCGGGAGGATTGGCTGCCAGTCGCAAGTTAAAGGAAGTATTTACCAGCGAATCCCTTGAGAGAGGAATCGACTTACATTATCCTTCACCAGGTTTGTGCACTGATAACGCAGCAATGGTGGTACCCCAATTTGATTTAATCAACGAGAAGACTGTTTTTTGTTCTGACTGGAAGCCTTTTCCATAGCCCTCTCACGAATGGCACCCATTCTAACCCTACATGGGTTGTTGGCATCTCTAACATTTGGAAGGCTTTCGATGCTTGGCAACCCACTTTCTAAAGGGTCTTTAACTTCGATTCTGGCGCAGGCCCAGAGATCTTGAATATAATCCTGAAGTAACAGATCTTTCTCTTGACCGTAAACGATATCCGCATAACGGTTTTTCTGGTCAAGAGTTAGTTTTTTACAGTTGATGTTTTCAGGGAATTCTTCATCAAAAACATACAACAGGTGAAAACCGAATTCTGAATTAACCAAGGGACTCATCTCTCCTGGATTTAGGAGGAATGCGGCATCATTAATGGACTGGAGTAGTTCACCCTGGCTGAAAAATCCAAGTTTGCCTTTGGTTTTTGCTGCTGAGGGATCCTCAGAAAATTTTTCTGCCAGACTTCCGAAATCATTCCCTTCCTCAAACGCTTTTTCCACTTCCAATGCTTTTTTCCGAGCCTCATCCGCATCTCCGCGGAAGAGAATCTGGCTCAATCCGATTTTTCTAAGGCGTTTACTTTCTTCTATACAATACTGTTCAAGTTCTTCTTCATCGGTCCGGATTCTTGATTCAATTTCGTAGGAGATCACCCTTTGTTTTTTAAAATCCCGGATTAGTTGCTCCTGAAGTTCCTTTTCTCCATACGCATTAAAAACCTCAGGTTGATTTTCCGCGATTTGATCCAGACGTCCTTCAATTTCTTTTTCAGTCGGTTCGAGTCCGAGAGCATCTGCTCTGTCTAATAAAAGGAGTTCCTGAACCAGGGATTTCAGTAAATCATTTTTGAGTTCTGCCAGTCTCTTTGATTTTTCACCAGCAGAAAGATTGGATTGTTCAATTCGGGTTTTAAGTGTTTTGGAGGTATCGATAGCTTCACTTCGTGTCAGCATCTGGTTGTTGACGACAAGGTAAATCCCATCGATTCTGAAAGTCTCTGCTCCAACTGGAATAAATCCTCCACCAAAGAGGATCAGGAGCAGGAGGGAGGTTTTCTTTAGTTTAACGAGCATAGTCGACCGTCCATGTTGCGGGAAGAGTTTCAACCCGAGTCATTGCCATCTCTTTGAGTTCTTTGATCGGTAACCTGGAAAGGATTTTTGCCTTTATGAGGTTGACTCGTTTGAAAAGGTTCCCATCCAGAAAATATTCGGTTATTTGAGGGTATTCCTGCCTGTTGTATTTTTTAAATTTGCTGAATTTGACCTCCAATTTCCATTTCGAACCGTTAGCACGCTGAATGGAACTATGAAGTGATTGGAGAAAAAAGGTTTTCGGATCAATAAGAGCATAATGATCCGATCCTTGAATTCCAATCCTGTAATAGATTTGATTTTCATGCCATGTCTGGCTGACCAGAAAATCTTCGATGTTGAATTCTCTGAGAGCCTGCTTGCGGTGTTCGGATTTTTTGGTAAGAAAACGTAAATAATGCGGCATGATTTCGTTCAGATTGAAAAAACGAATCGGATCGATTTGTTTTTGGACGGTTTGATCTCCATTCTCATAATAAAGATGCATCAATTGCCCCTCATCATCACGCGTTTCTATCACCAGAACCTGATCCCGTTTCCAGTTGATGATCTGGACATAATCCCGTTCCGGCATGAATTTAGGATTTTTCTTACCCACTTCCCCCATTTTATTTGCAAAGGGATCAAAAATCTCAATCCTGTTTTCCAGCCTCACCCGATACCATTGAGCCTGATAACGCATCTGAAAATTTAGATCCGACCAATTCAGAGGGAAGAATGCGGAACCTGTTTTAGGTAAAAATACCAGAAGAGGAATTAAAATGAAAACTAGAATTATTCCATTAATTATATCTGTTC
>LUMN01000371.1_pt1 | contig 11482 bp, 10 predicted proteins | sample 729991 | NCBI WGS metagenome assembly LUMN01 (sample SAMN03860262, study PRJNA289734) | marine metagenome | biome: seawater column; feature: ocean; material: water; isolation source: Red Sea water column Station 22 - depth 25m | place: Saudi Arabia: Red Sea | collected 2011-10-15 | depth 25 m
TACAACGGGCTAGAAGCAGCAAGATTCAATTTACGCTTATTGATAAACAAAACCATCATTTATTTCAACCTTTACTCTATCAAGTTGCAACAGCAGTTTTGTCGCCTGCAAACATCGCTTTTCCAATAAGAAGAATGTTTAAAAATTTTAAAAATGTAAAAGTTATTTTAGACGAGGCAACTGACATTAATAGAGAAGATAAAACTGTAACAATTTCCAGTGGTGAAAAAATAAAATATGACCAATTAGTTGTAAGCACGGGCTCTAGACATTCATATTTTGGCAATGATGATTGGTCAGAGTATTCAAATGGTCTTAAAGGCATAAATGATGCACTGCAGATTAGAGAACGTTTATTAAGAGCATTTGAAAAAGCTGAGAACGAAAAAAATATTGAGAAGAGAAATAAATATTTAAATTTTGTTGTTGTAGGAGGAGGTCCTACAGGAGTTGAAATGGCTGGGTCAATTGCAGAAATAGCTTATAAAAATATGAAAGAGGAATTTAGAAACTTCAAAAGCTCAGATGCAAACGTATATCTTATCGAAGCTACAGAAAAAATATTACCAATGTACAGTGATAGGCTTTCTGGCAAAGCAGAAAAATATTTAATCGATTTTGGTGTTCAGGTTAGAACAAACGAAAAAGTGATAAAAATAGAAAATGACTTAGTAGTTACTGATAAAGAAAGCATAGAAACAGACAATGTGATTTGGGCTGCTGGAAATGAAGCAAGCCCAATAATTAAAAAACTAAATACAAAAACTGACTCTGAAGGAAGAGCGATAGTTGATCCCGACTGTTCTATTAAAGAAGATGGAAATGTATTCGTTATCGGGGATGCCGCAAATTACAAGAATAAGAACAACTCTACACTCCCTGGTATAGCTCCTGTTGCTATTCAGCAAGGTAAATATTTAGCAAAAATTATTAAGAATAAAACTCTAAAACAAGATAGAAAACCATTCAAATATTATGACAAAGGAATGATGGCAACAGTTGGGAGATACAAAGCAATTGGCAAGATTGGAAATATAGAAATATCTGGATTTATCGCTTGGTTGTTTTGGAGTGCAATACACATACTTTATTTAATTGGATATAGATCAAAAATATTAGTAGTTATCGAATGGATATTCTCTTACCTCTTTAATAAAAAAGGAACAAGATTAATTTATAGAGAACCTACTTAACTTTATAACAGTAAAAGAGCTATTCCTAGAAAACCAGCAAATCCTGCAATGTCTGTAATTAATGTAAGAAATATGTTTGATGCTAATGCGGGATCAAAACCTATCTTTTTAAGCATTAAAGGTATTGAAGAACCAAATAAATTACCAATAAATATGTTTCCAAAAACTGCAATACTAAGTGCTAAAGAATAATCATTCAAACCAATGAAACTTAGTATTAAAAAAGATAAAACACCTACAAAAATACCATTTATTATTCCTATGAAAGTTTGTTTTCCGATTACCTCAAAAACCCTAGCATCCGAAACATCATTTCTAGCAAGAGCCCTAATTACTATAGCTAGAGATTGAGCACCTGAATTTCCACCAACTAAAGCAACTACTGGCATTAGGGCAGCTAGCAGAATGTCGCTAGCAATAGTCTCTTCGAATTGAGATATTAGTAAAGACACTATAAAAGCCAAACCCATATTTATTGCAATCCATGGGAGCCTTAAACGTATAGACTTTTGTATGGGTGTGAATATAGTTTCTTCTGCTCCAGCACCAAACGATTGTGAGAAATCTTCTGCAATTTCAGTTTGAATAACATCTAGCGCCGTATTGACAGTGGTTTGACCGATAAGTTTGTTACTTTTATCTACTACTGGAAGAGCTAACAGTTCATATTGTTTAATTAAAATTGCTGCCTCCTCTTGATCTGAGGACGGATTTACAGAAATTGGATTTTGAATCATTACATTTTTAATTAATTCATTTTCATCTGCAAATACTATTTCCCTGAATGAAATAACCCCGGTTAATTTCCCTTCATTATCAACGGAATATACGTAAATTAGATCTTCAACATTATCGTGAAGAGCTTTTAACTCTTTTAGTGCATCTTTAACTTTTAAACCAGTTGATATTTTTGCAACCTCTTCAGACATCTGTCTACCTACCGAGTTTTCAGGATAAGCTAGTCTCTTGTTTATGTTGAGTTTTGTTGACTTATCAAGAATTTCTAAAATTTCTTCGGTTTCATCTTCAGTAGATCTCTCAAAAACATCAACTACATCTTCTGTATCCATTTGTTTGAATATCTCTTCAACATAAGAATCTTTTAATATCTCTACAATTTCAATAATTGCTCTTGGTCTCAGTGATTCAAATATTTTTACTGAAGTTTCAATAGGAAGTGAGGTAATTAATTTTCCTGCTTCTGATGGGTCAAATTCTTCTAGAGTATCAGCAGAGTCAAATGGGTCGGTTTCAGCAATTTGAACCCATAGGTCTTTATTATTTTCTAAATATATCAAAGCTTGGCCAGGCTCCGAACGTGCTAAATCTCTTAATTCTTTACCTTTTAATGGTTCTTTTGAATCATTACTCATGAATACCTCGTATTCACTTTAATTGTCTTAATAAATTTTATTTATGTTAATTGTTTTTTGTGCCAGTCAATTATCGATTCAAACCTTTGAATTCTATGATTTGGCTTCCCTGATCTTGAAAGTTCGTGGCTTTCATCTGGAAATCTAATCATTGTTGTATCAATACCACGTCTTTTAAGATTTGAAAACAGTTGTTCAGCTTGTTCAACTGGACATCTGTAGTCCTTTTCAGAATGAATAATTAGGGTTGGAGTAATAATATTATTTGCATATGTGATTGGACTTTTTTTTCTGTATAAATTTAAATTATTATTCATATCATCTAAAAGATACATTTCAGGAAAACCAATACCGATATCTGACGTTCCTACCATCGTTTCCCAATTCAGCAAAGCTCGCTCAACAATTGCAGATTTAAACATTTTTGGATAATGGCCAATAACCCAAGAGGTCATAAATCCTCCATAAGAACCACCCATAATTCCGTAATTTTTGTTTTCAATACCCATAAGCTTCAGCATTTTTTTAAAAGAAGTTAATACATCGTGTACATCATTAACTCCCCATTTTCTTCCGCATACATCTCTCAAGAAATCATGACCTCTTCCTGTTGAACCTCTAGGATTGCAGGCAATAACATTGAAACCAGCTGAAGCATATGTTTGAAATTCATCAAAAAACGTGTATCCATATTGACTTGCAGGTCCACCATGTACATTTAATAGTGTTGGTTTATTCTTACCAACAAAAATTCCCCATGTGTCTATATCGGATTGACCAGTATCTATTCGATGGTATTCACATCCAAATGTTCTCACATTATTATTGAAGTCATCATTTGTGGTAGACAGCTTCTTGAGTCTCCCATTTACCAATTTAAATATTTCGTCAGGATGAGAGAAAGAATTTGCTATTACATACAAGTCTTCACCTATAAAATTAAAATCTTTTATAGTTATATCTTCTTCAATTATCGTTTCTTTCTGACTGGCATTTCTTAAAAGAGTTTTTCCAGAGTCTTCATATAAACAAAAGATTTCATTATCATGTATTTTTACTGACACGACATTTCTATCAAATTCATGCTCAAGAAAACTCAATTTTCCATTTTCTGAGACTTTTAAAATGGTAGTGTTTGTTGGCCAATCGAATCTTTTTCTTAAGCCGACGGCGTAAAGCTTATCTTTAAGACTAAAGATTTGATTAAACATTCCACCAGAATTAATTTTTACTAATTTTGACTTTACTAATTTGATTATGTGTTCCTCAAGCATTGTTCCGTTCTCATTATGCTGACTTCCTATAAAGTAAAGATCCGACCCCACTTCAATTAGAGATGATATAGAAAGTAACGATTCCTTATCACCGTCAACAATTTTTTCAATTTTTAATGAAGAAATGTTTATTTTATAAATGTGAAATCTTTTATTGTAAATTACTCCAGTGGTGTCAAATCTGAAGGGTAACTTGTTGATAACTGTAGGCTGATCTGTTTTATTCTCAATTTTTTTAAACTCATCAGACCATTCTTTGGTAATCACATAAACGAACTTGCTATTCTCACTCCAAACATAATTTACAATTGAGTCCTCAGTATTAAAGATTACTTTTTCACTGTTACCATTTTTTACAACTAAATAAGTTTTCGATGAATTTTTCTTTTTCTCAAGTGAGTCAAGAATCTCCGAAGATTTAGGTGTTTTAACAAATGAAATCAATTTATTATTTTTTGAATATTTTGGAATTGAGAAATTGTAGTTTGTAGACTTTTTTAAATCTGTCCATTTATTTTTTGATAATTTATGAATTGAAGATTCATATGAATTGTTTTCCAAGTTTATTTTCGTTGATTTGTAAACAATATCTGAACCATTACTTTGAAGCTCAGACAAATTTTTAATGTCAGATATATTATTAGGATTCATTTATAGTTTTATGTTATTTTATTCTGTTGTAAAGCAGTGTGCCAATTATAGAAAATATAAAACCTACACCAAAAGTATTTAAGTCAGCCAGTCCATAAATATCTGTCGGTATAAACAACCCCCCAGGATTTACATTTAGATCAACATAATAAAATCTATATAATATTGATGAAACAAATCCTAGTGAAAATGGAATCACAATACCTTGACTTGTTTTTCTCATTCGGATTTTATAAAACGCTGGAAAAACCAAACATACTGCTAGTAAATCAGCAAATAAAAAAACTGAAAAAATATTTGTAACAAAAAACGACAAGGTTAAAGATCCAAATGTTATAACCAGCGTGATTATTTTTGCTTCAGCAACACCACTTTTGACAATATCTAAAGCCATTGTTGATGATATTGCGCTTTGTAGTGTGTCGATACTTGATGCAACCAACATTGTGCAAAGACCTATAACAAGTATTCTTGAGAAACTATTTAATTGTATTTGTTGAATAAAACTTAATGATGGGTTCTCAATTCCAAAACCAGCACCTGACGATCCAGCAATCCCAAGTATTAGTACAGTTAAAAAACATCCAAGACCTGCAAAAATTGAAGATTTTTTTATTACGCTATCATCTAATGCTGAGTAAGTTCTTTGCCAGTAACCTTGTGAAAAAATTTCAGCTGCAGTCACTGCAAGGATAACTGCAACAGCTGATTTAAAGCTAGGAAGTGTAAATGAATTAAGCCCTCCGATGTTTGCTGCTTTTATAATTTCTCCTAAACCGTTTTGACTAATCCAGAGAGAAAAAACTATAAATAATAGAATAATTATCGAGATCCCCTGAAATCTATCAGTAATTAAAGATGCTTTGAAACCCGACAAGTTTAAATATAGGAATGTGACTAGTGCTATTGCTAAACAAACAATTAGGCCTGAAGTGTTAGATATCTCTGGAAAAAGAAAGTTGATTGATGCAAATTCTGCAATTAAAAAAGCCGACATATAGATGATTGCAACTAATGAAACAAAAATTTGTGCAAAATTACCGTATTGTTTGTTTATATATTGAGGTAGTGTTGCCTTATCTGGTACAGCATCAACAATTTTAGGACCCAGAAAATAAAGTAGTCCAAAAGGTGTTGCAGCTGAAATAGCGTAACCTATTACATCAAAACCTAATCCATACCAGCCGACCTCTGCTGGAGAAGCAATAATCCAAAGACCCATACCACTGGCATAAAAGCTAAGGCTCAAATTAAAAGTATTTTGAGATTTTAACATCACAAAATATCCATCCCCAACTTCTTTATTTGAAAGTTTTCTTGTTAAAACAAGAAATAGTAAAAGGATGAAAAAGATTAAAATATAATTTATTAAAATATCTGCACTAATTTGCACCATTACCTCATTTCGTAAATGGGATAAGAGTACCGAATATCCCTTCGTTAGAATTACCTAACAGGTTCATACGGTCGGTTTTCAACCCTCTCAGCTCTACTGCTCCCGTTAGTTATATATTAGTTTAAATTTTGAATAAACAACCTATCTATAATTTATTATTAACATCTCAATAATGAAAAATAATAATCTTCATCAAAAACCCTCTCTAATACAAACAATTTCAGCTGTTTTAACTGCAGGTGTAATGTGGGGATCTGGAAATGTAATTATAAGAAGTCTTTTATTAGAAGGGCTTAATGAAATTTTCCTCGTAACTGCGAGAGTACTAATAATTGGTACACTACTTTTTTCATATTATATTATTTTCAACACAGATAAATTTGATAAACAACTTCTTAAAGAAGCTTCATTTACGGGACTGGCCTCAATATTTTTTGTTAGTTGGGCATTTATATTCGCACTACAATATATCTCATCTGGTCTTGTCACTTTATTAATAAGCTCAGCACCAATTTTTACGGCAATGTGGGTCAAGCTTATTTTAAAAGAAGAAAAGATATCAAAACTAAAATATTTATCAGTTGTTGTTGGATTTTCAGGCATAGCATATTTGTTTATTTCACAAGAAACTGGACTGCTTAATCAAGGAAATATTTTTTTAGGAGGATCATTAGCATTTCTTGGCGTCCAATGTATTGCTCTTGCTACAGTCCTAAATCGAAAATATGCACCAAGGTATAAGGTAAACAGTTGGCTCACATTTCAGTACCCACTTGTAATAATTTTGACTTTGCTTACATTCTTTATTTCCGGTGTAGGTATAGATGTCTTAAATCTATCTCAGCTTTTGAGATTAGTAGCACTTGTTGTATGTAATCTTGGAGCTTTTCTTTCATTTACATGGCTTATTCAAAGAGTCAGTGCTTTGCAAGTGGCAAGTATTGATTACTTAGTACCCGTGGTTGGTGTTACAGCAGGGGTTCTATTTTTAGGAGAGACCTTTAACAGAAATATATTGATATCAAGTCTATTTATTTTTGCTTCTCTGTTACTAACAACCCAGGATGAATTTTCAGACTAAAAGCTATCGTATACCTTTTTAACTTTTTTTAAATCTTGCCAAGTTAACCATTTTGGTTTACCGGGTTCTTTTGACGGATTTCTTAAAAGATATGATGGGTGAAAAATTGGCATCACTTTGATATCATCTTTTTCAATCCATTCGAGCTGAATCCAACATTTTTCCAGCTCTACCAACAAAAGGAAAACCAGTAATATCCTCTTGTTCACCAGGCCCTTCTCCAATTATTAAAATTTCTGCATCAGGATTACCTTTTGCTACTACAACATTGGTTCTAGTTTCTGCCAGTGAACACTCTTTACACTTCCTGCATTCTTTATGAAGTAGTTCTAATTGATTTTTTGAAGTCATATCAAAATATTAATATAAATTATTTTTGTGAACCCCCCCAGTTCTTCATAACTGGGGGAGTTTTTGTATACCAACAACTTTAAGGGAGTAGCGTAGTATTTAATTTAATTATGAATCATTGTATTAAATAGAAGTTAAACAAAAGAACAATGTAAGTAAAAATGAGAAAACCCTTGAATACTCCGCTTGTTTTGTTGCCAAAACTCACTTCTTCAAGGGTTATCTCTTACCCTTCTTGTAATGATCCTCTATAAAGATTTTCTTCACAAAAAGTTAAGTTAAATATAAATAAAATATTTAAAGATTTCAAAAAAAAATAATAAATTTTTTCCCACTCTAATTCTTGTTTTTAACTTTTATATATATATTAAATAAACCAACTATGACAACGATTCCTAGAACAGCACTTAGAACAGTTGATAAAAAATTATTATTAATATTTGTAATTCCATAATCATCTAAAAACAAAACTATTCCAGATTCTTCATTAAAACCATAAGATTCCGCCACAGATTCAAGTCCATCTGGCGATGATGATGCATATGGTGTGATCAATGTCAGTAATAAAATCAACAAGATAAATATTCCATAAAATGAAGTTGCATTATTTTTAATTTCTTTATTTTGATTAACATAGACTAGATCTGAGCGAACCCTTAAAAGTAGAGAAACAATCAAACCAGTAATAATTCCTTCTCCTATACCAATAAGTACATGGCTTGAAACCATTGCAATCAAAACACTTCCAAGTGGCACAGCAACTGTTCCTCCAATTGCGTATTCAAGCACAAAAGCTATTGATGAGAAAACAACTGACAATAAACCAGCTATAAATGAACCAGAAATTATTGATGAGTAACTCTCATTAAATAATTTTTTCCATGTAGATATTACCAACCATCCAATAAGTGAAGTCACTACAGCCATATTAAGTAAATTTACACCGAGGGCACTTAAACCTCCGTCAGCAAAAAGAAGAGACTGTATGACAACAACAATAGAAATACAAATAATTCCAAGACTTGGTCCAAGTACAATTACTGCTAATGCACCTCCAAGAAGATGACCACTAGTTCCAGCTCCAAGACTAATTAATCCAGTTGCTGCAGATACTGGTGCGTTTATAAATCCATCAGGTACATGCATAAGAAAAGTATATAATTTTTTTTTCTTATTGCAAACAATTTGCAATATACATTTAAACTAAACCTTTAATCTTTAGCCATTCATGTATTTCACTCAAGGCATACATTCTTGTGTCTTGATTCAAAATTTCATGTTTCGAATTCTCTACTTTAATGTATTTAACATTCTCTAGTTTGGATAACTCTAAAGAACCCTGAATTGGAGATATAGTGTCATTTTCACCATGAAGAACCAAAGTCTCAATATTAAGGTTTTTAATGTTTGAATTTACATAATCTTGAGCTTTTATAATCTCGTATCCAGCTCGAAATGTTATTGAACGAAAAACAAGAGGGTCATTGAAATAATTTTTCACAACATCTTTATCATTTGTTAAATTATTTTTTGTTACATTTGAGAAAGATCTTAAATTAGGCGCCAAACTAGACAACGGTTTAGCTAGTTTTTTAAGAAATTCTGGGTAATTTACTTGAAAAGTAGGAGCTGTAAGTATCAAATAATCAGGATTAATGACATTATTCAATATTCTCCATGTCCAGGCAAGTCAATAAGGTGTGAATCAATGTTTAGTTTTTGGAACCATTTTGCATTGATTTCATGCCTTCCTTTGTGCTCAAAAAAACCGTGAAGTATTAGTACCGCATTCTTATTCATAATTGATCTCTTTTCTTTAAACTTAATAATAATGAATATTGATTTTGTAAAAGTTCCATTTTCAAACAATCCATCTATGTCAAGATATGAAGGCCAAATATTTAATAAAAATCCAAGTAAGATTTATCTTCTTGAGAAACAAAAGCAGTTAAACAAATTTGGTGACAGCATATATGGTCAGACAAAAGTTTCAATTGATAATGAATTACTTTTGAAAACTTTAAAATTCTTAAATTTTAATAATCTAACAACAATTAAGGAACTTACATTAATGCTGGAGGAAGATTTTGCAGTTATGTACGAGGGTAAAATGGAACTTGGTTCAATATGTTTTCCAAGTGGTTGGGAATTTAAAGAAAAGTTAGGAAAAGATTTCACATACATACATCAACCCGTTGCTGACAACAATAAGCTTATTTCCTCAAGTAAAAAATTATCTGAATACATGTGTAAACAAACTATCCAAAGATGGGTTTGGACTATAACTACTAGTAAAGAATTGAGTGAGCATCCACACCTAGAAAAACCGCAGTTAACTTCATTCGAAAATTTATATTTTAGGGTTGAAACACAAATCTCTACACCCATTGATGAGAAGACAAGTTTATTTTTGATCAAGGTTGATGTTTACTCTCTTATAGACGTCTGGGATTTAAAAATATTTGATAGTGTTAATTCAATGAGTGATAGTGTCTTAAACTACAAAGGGCTAGTAGAAATAAAAGAATTAATTAATAAAATGAAGTTATGAAAAAAGCTTACATCGCTGGACCATTGTTTGACGATCATGAAAGAGAGTATTTAGAAAAAATAACAGAAATAGTTGAAGATTTTGGATTTGAAACATTTCTCCCACATAGAGATGCAGGTTTAGTTACAGGCGATTTTACAAAAGATAAAAAAATCAAGGTTTTCGATGAAGATATGAAGTATTTAGAACCAGCAGATCTAGTAGTTGCTCTTTTGACTGGTAGAGATGTAGATTCTGGGACAGCTGCTGAGATTGGATATGCCTTCAGAGCTGGAAAAAAATTAATTGGAATAAGTGCAAACACCATAAAACCTATAAATAATTTTGTATGGGGAATATTTAATTACGGTGAGAATATAGTTGATAATTTGGATGATTTAAAAACAATTATTTCAAAGGAATTTAATTAATTATTTTCTTAAAGTCACTTTAATCTTTATCATTAAATCATATGGTAAGCAAGCAAGCTGAAAAAAGCATTAAGCAATACAGACGTTTTGCAAAATTACTTAGCATTCTATACAGAAGCCCAAATGAAATGACAAAGTGGAGAATAAAGTTATTTAGATGGTTTGTTGATTTACAAGGGACATTTGGTCCGAAAGTTAAAGGAACAGTTAAAGAAGAATTTAATTTTAATGGAGTAAACACATGGAAGATATCTACTCCTAACTCAAACCCAGATAGAGTACTGTTGTACTTTCATGGGGGAGCATATTCTCTTGGTAGTCCAAAAAGTCATTATTCATTAGTAAGTTATTTAGCTGACATTACAAAAACAACAGTTTATGTTCCAGACTATCGTTTAGGACCAGAAAGTAAATATCCCGCACAACTTGAGGATGCAATTACGGTGTATAACTATCTTTTGTCAGAAAAAAAATATAATTCAAACCAGATAGCGTTTGGTGGCGATTCTGCTGGGGGAAACTTAGCTCTTGTCACACTTCTAAAACTTATTGAGACAAAGCAAGATATCCCTACGTCACTAGCTTTGTTATCACCGTGGACAGATTTAACTGGAAGAGGAGAGACTTATACAGCTGAAATGGCAAACAGGGATTTACTCTTAGGACCTATTTTTAAAAGAATATGGGAAAACAATGACACTCTTCATGGCTTTTATATAAACGAAGGAGAGTTTGATCCAGAAAATCCATATATGGTTCCATTAAAGGGAGACTTTAGAAAAAGTCCTCCCATTATGATTCAAGTTGGTTCAGAGGAACTATTACTTTCCGACTCCGAGTCTTTAAAAAAAATACTTGATAGAGACAATTGTGAAAACGAATATTTTGAATGGGATGGGATGTATCACGTTTTTCATATAGACATTAGAATGCCGGAAACAATATCTGCTTTTGAACAAATAGGAAATTTCTTAAATAAACACCTGCCTTCAAAAAAAAATAATGAATCTGAAATTAATATCAATTGAGCTTACTTGATGCATTTATAATTGGTTTTTCTATAGTTTTTGGACTGCTTTTAGCTTTGTCTTTTTCTGGTGTTTTTAAAAAAATAAAACCTTTTTTTATAGTTTTTACATTTTCTATAGCTTGGTTAAGTTCCTCTTTTCTAATTTATATAATTTTTAGATAATTACTGTTTG
>LUMN01000366.1_pt1 | contig 11447 bp, 13 predicted proteins | sample 729991 | NCBI WGS metagenome assembly LUMN01 (sample SAMN03860262, study PRJNA289734) | marine metagenome | biome: seawater column; feature: ocean; material: water; isolation source: Red Sea water column Station 22 - depth 25m | place: Saudi Arabia: Red Sea | collected 2011-10-15 | depth 25 m
TTTGGGAAAGGTGAAATCATACATATTTTTGGGAGTGGGGAAAAAATATCTTTAGCAGTAAAATTTGGTGATAAAGGAAGTAAAATTCTAGATCCCAGATTAGCTCCAATTCGTTATGTAAGTTAAAACTCATGAACGATATCTCTGATTACATCCAAGGGGAATTAATCAAAACTCCATTTAATCTATATAACCTAATTGCTAAATACATAGAATCTAATAACAATACTAAAGTAGCTTTTGTTGGCGGTTATTTAAGAGATTTATTAATTAGTAAATTCCACAAAAAATCGTTTTCTAAACCTGTAGATATTGATCTTGTTATTGAAGGATCCTCTATTTCTCTTGCAAAATTTATAAAAAAAAATATTGTAAATGTAGATTTATGTTTAATCAAGGAATTTAATTTATACAACACTGTAGAAATAAATATTAATGACTATAAAATTGATATTGCTTCTGCAAGAAAAGAAATTTATTCTGCTCCAGGCTTAAATCCCACAGTAAATAAAAGTACTATTGAGGAGGATCTTAAGAGGAGAGATTTCACTATAAATTCAATAGCCTTCGAGGTCTCGACAAGGAAAATCTATGATCTTTATGGAGGAATTTCTGATATAAAAAGTAAAAGATTGAACTTACTTCACAGTAATAGTATTTCAGATGATCCAAGTAGATTAATTAGATGTGCAAAATATGCTTCAAGGTTAGATTTCAATATTTCAAATAATTCCCTCAAACAATCTCAAGAAACAGTTAGACAATGGCCATGGAAAAGTTCAGAAACTCATCAGAAAATGATTTACCCTCCTGCACTAGGCATACGAATAAGGATGGAACTAGCTGAAATATGCAAACACGATAATTTGACTAATGTGATTTCGATAATTCATAAATGGGAAATTATCTCAATCTTAAATGAAAATATTAAAGTCGATAAAAGATTTTTAAGAGGACTAAATTGGATTAAGAAGTTAAAGGGAAATCATATGCTTTACTTATTAAAAGATTCAGAAGATTTAGAAAAAGCATGTCAAAGATTTTTGGTAAATAATAGTGAGATAAAAATATTAGAAGATTATATAAATATCAAAAAGATATTTAATACAAACCAAAAAAATTTCAATCATTTTTCTCCATCAAGTTGGACAGAATTTATTGAGGACAGAAACCTTAATGATGAGACAGTCAAATTATTAATTTGTGATGGAGGACCATACTGGCGTAAATTGTTTAAGTGGTTATTTATTTACAAATTCATAAAATCAAAAAAAGATGGAGAAACATTAAAAAAAGAAGGATGGGATCCAGGGAAGGAGATGGGAAAGGAAATCAAAAGATTAAGATATTTGGAAATTGACAAATTAAATAGAAATTAATTACATTTTTACAACCTCTCCAACCTTGTACCATTTATCCTTTAGAACATTTTCATATTTACGATTGCAACTAATCAACAAGGGTCCACATGTTTGAGGATCTAATAGTAATGATATTCTCTCGTTAAAAGTCTCTTGATCTAATGAATTTTCGTTTAAAAAATTAATTATTCTTTTTTGCTTATTTACTTTATAAATTTTGTCAAAAATTTCTTTATTAGATTCAAAGAAAGTACTTTTAACATCTTTTCTTATTAAATCAAATACTCCAGGATAAGCTTTAAATGCAAATAAATCTAATAAAACTTTTAGTGGCTCAAGATTATTGCTTTGCCTATATAAATTAGATGATTCAACCATTTCTTTAAGATGTCCAATAAATCCATATCCAGTAATGTCAGTCGCAGCATTGACTAATGATTCTTTAAATTGATTTTGAAAAAGATAAATTTCATCAATCAAATATTGCTGACTCTTTACTAAATTATTAATTACTTCAGAAGAACTACCTAGCATATTAATATTTTGCATTTGACCGGCAAAGTAAATCCCAACGCCCAGAGGTCTAGACATCATGAGAATATCTCCAATATTCATTCCAGATTTAAGCCATGGTTTTGCTCCATTTTTTAAAATACCTTGAACTGTTAAAGAAATATCTATTCCTAATGAATAAGGTTTATTTACTAAACTTCTTGCCTCGAAAGTATGGCCTCCAAGTAATTCACCTCCATGATCCTCAACTGTTGATTTAATACCTTGAAGTGATTGAGAAAAGAGGTAACTCTGAAATTCCCTTTCAACTTTTGGTAATGAAATTAAAGCCTGCGCGGATGAAAGTTTTGCTCCGCATGCCCACAAATCTGAGCAAGCATGCAAAGTAGTAATTTTTGCATTAAGCCAAGGATCACTTACCAAAGCAGGAAATCCATCTACACTTTGCAAGATAATATCTTGACCATTTTGATATATCTCAACTGAATCTTCAGGTGATGAGGCAAAAGAATTTAAATTAGAATTTATTAATGATTTATTCAAAACAAACTGAGGAATTTTAGCTGCACATCCTCTGCAATCATTCAATGAAATATTTTTTTCACTACTTTTCATAATTAGCCTTTTTGATCTGAACTTTTTAATAAAGTTGAGATCAATTTTATGCTTTAAAATCCAAAAAATAAAAGAAGGGCCGAAAACAAAATTGCGATAAATAGCAAAAGCCTTTGGATGATGGCTTGGAAATATATTTACTATTTGCAATCCGATCTTTTGAGGAAACCACTTTTTTAATGATCTCCCTTCTATATCTTTTTTTAGATTTTGTACTAATGTATTTACAACTTTTACTGCAAAAACTCCCGATGCTGGTCTTTTTGCTGAACCTACAACTGCGCAATCACCGACAGCAAAGATTCCAGAGAAACTTTTTATCTGTAAATTCTGATTTGTAATTATTCTGCCATAAGAATCCGAATCTAATAATTTTTTTTGTGCCCATAACGGAGATGTATTTCCAGTACATAAAAGAATCTTGCCATAATCAAAATTAAGTTTTTCAACTAAATCAATATTGGAATTCCGTAAACTTTTTAGAATTTTATTATTAATTTTTCTTGAATCACATAATAGTTTTAAAGGTCTATCTCCCCATCTTTTTCTCAAAGCATATGATACTTCAATTGCAGCAAGGCCACTCCCAACAATTACAAATGGAAGTTCATTAACTGAATCAAAAATGTCCTCTTTTAGTATTGAGTCATAAGCCCTTAAAAAAGGTTTAATTGAAAAAGCATTTCGATTTTTAACTAGTGATTCAAATTCTTTTGGAATTATTGTTTGACTTCCATAATTAAGCACCAACTTCGAATAATTAACTGAAGGTCTATTACTTAAAACAATTTTCTTTAAATTGAAATCAATATCCTTTACTTCTTCTTCTATAAAAGATACTTTTGCATTTTTTGCTAAAGATTTTATATCAATTAAACTCTCTTCTAAAGTGATTGATTTTGAAATCACCGATGGGAATATCGCCGAATAAACCAAATGAGAATCTCTAGATATAATTGAAACAGGAATTTCTGGCATTAATTTCGGAAACATTAACCATTTCTTCAATAAAGAAACATTTGAGTGTCCTCCTCCAATTAGTACCAGATGATTAAAAGTCATTTACATCACTATGAATAAAGAACATTTATTACCAATTGAAAAATCAAGATTAGGAGTGATTGGTGGAAGTGGATTTTATTCAATGGATCAAATAGAGTACTTAAGAGAACTAGAAATCAATACTCCCTATGGTAAACCTTCTGATTCAATAAAAGTATATAATCTTGGAAACCTAGAGATAGCATTCATTCCTAGACATGGCAGAACACATAGTTTAAATCCTTCTGAAATCCCTTACAAAGCTAATATTTGGGCTCTAAGATCAATAGGAGTAAGATGGATTATTGCTCCATCAGCAGTTGGTTCATTACAAGAACAGATAAGGCCACTTGATATAGTGGTTCCAGATCAATTTATAGACCGGACAAAAAATAGACCTGCAACCTTCTTTAACGAGGGAGCTGTTGCTCACGTAACTATGGGAGATCCCTTCTGCACAAATTTATCACGTATATTAAGTGAAATCGGAGAAAAAAATATTCCTGGCGGTAGACAATTGCATAGAGGGGGTACCTATCTAGCAATGGAAGGTCCCGCTTTCTCAACTAGAGCAGAATCTAATTTATATAGGAGTTGGGGATGTTCAATAATTGGAATGACGAACCACACAGAAGCAAGATTAGCTAAAGAAGCTGAAATAGCTTACTCCTCCTTATCTATGGTTACTGATTATGATTGCTGGCATCAAACTCATCAAGAAGTTTCTGTAGAGATGGTTTTGGATAATCTTAGATCAAATACTGAAGTGGCTAATAAAATAATATTTGAAGTAGCTAAATTAATTGAAAAAGAAAGACCAAAAAGTAAGTCTCATTTTTCATTAAAAGATGGATTGATAACCCAAAAAGAAAATATCCCAAGCTCCACAAAAGAGAAACTAAGGATATTTACTGATTCTTATTAGGCTTATTTGATATAAGTGATTATCAGGTCAAGGTAAGGATTTGTTAGCCTCCAGCTCCAACCCCTTGGTATGAACCATAGAAGAATATTCCTAAAACGAAGATAACTGCAATTCCACCTGCTGTAGCAACAAGCCATAGAGGAAGAGTTCCTTCAGTCCATCTTCTTTCCCATGCAACTGCTGGTCTACCGTCGGGAAGTCTATCTGGAATTCTTCCATCAGGTCCTTTTAATTTACTCATAGTTTTAATTTAATTGAAAAAGTAACTGGAAAATAAAATTCCCAATACAAAGACTGATAGTAAGCCTAAATAAAGGCTTGTACGATTAAGTTCAACTGGAACTTTGTTAGGATTTTCGTTTACTTGCATGATAGTTAAATTTATCGGGCTACGAATTGCATAGCAGCAATAGAACCTAGAAAGAATACTGATGGAATAGCTAGAGCATGAACTGCTAGCCAACGAACAGTAAATATAGGATAAACGCGGACTTCCGCAGCCTGCATTGGAGCTTGAGAATTAGTCATTGTTATTTTGTTCTTAAATCTAGTTGAGATTTAGCTTCATATCTTTGTGTTACGACAGGTGCTTTAGATTCAGATGATTGGAAATAACTATCTGGACGAGGAGTTCCGAAAGCATCGTAGGCTAAGCCTGTATATACAAATAAGAAGCCTGCTATAAAGATAGCTGGTAATGTTACTGCATGAATAATCCAGTATCTAATACTGGTGATTATTTCAAAGAATGGGCGTTCACCCGTTGAACCTGCGGCCATAATCACAAATGTTTACCCTATGATCTTACAGTGTAAAATCATAAGTTCGCGAAGAAATTAACAGCTTGGTTACAGACAGTTGTTAAATTCATCCAAAATTAAGATTTTTTTTATTATTTTCTTAAGTTATTACAGATTTAGCCATTCCATTTAAGAATGTAACCACGCTCACCAAGTATGAATCCTTTTTGATTATCTAAAGACTCCTTATCAAGAAAAACTATTTTAATGTAGTTTGTTGGCAATTCAGAAGCAATAGGATCTTTATTCCAAGTTTTACCTTGATCTTTACTTACTATTAAAGTTCCATTACCCCCGCCAGCCCATATATCACCATTTGGATCCCATCCCATGTCTAGATAATTGTATCCATTAAGAATTGGTATAATAGGCTTTGACCAATTTTCTAGGTCATTAGTATCTTCATTAAATCTAATTTCTGCTCCTCTAGAAAGCATCCATAAACTTCCTTCTGGATTAAAACCAATACTTTGAACTCTTTTGCTACTGGCTCTTTGATGAGCTATCCATGCATCACTATCCTTTTCCAAAGTAGAAAAGAAATTACCTAGACTACTTACACTGACATAATCTCCTTTATTAGTTCTTCTTAAATCTCTTACACCTCCAGAACCAGATGCATCTACAACTTTTGCATTCCATGATTCACCACTATCTGATGTTTCATAAATAGCACCTGCAGTGGTAGCCAATTCTGCAACACCAGCATCGACAGTTGTTATTAGAAATGGTTGGCCTGGTAATTTGTTACCTAGAGATAAACGTGTCCAATTCTTTCCTGCATCAAGTGTATGCATAACTAATGAAGGCTGACCTATTAACCATCCCTCTTCACCTTTAAAATCAATATCTAGGAGACGAAAGTTCTCTTCACTTGGTAAATCTAAATTTCTTTTTTCCCAAGTTTCTCCTCCATCATTAGATTCCATAATAAGTCTATTAGAACCTACTAAAAATCCATTTTTATCATCTATAAAATCAACATCTAAAGCATTAGCCTGGTCCTCAAACTGAATTGTTTTCCAAGGGCTGCTATCACTCATCTTTACTCCTGTAGATGAACAACTGCTCAATACAAAACAAAGAAGAACTGATAAAAGAAGATTGGGAATACTAGTAATAATTTTTTTCATTTGTATATATTAATGCAAAGAGTACAAAGAAAGGAACATAGCAGCAGCAAACGCAAGACCTCCAAAAATCAATATGTTTTTTTGTCCAGGAGGTAAACTATTAAAACCAAACCCATAAACTAAATTTTCTTCAAAACCACTAGGTTTAGATTTAGGACCTATATCCTTATAAAAATTTTTACCAGCTCGACAAACAGGGCAAGCGAATGTATTCCCATCCAACTCTGAAAAAGGAGTATTTTTAGGTATGTTTAATTTTTTATTTCCTTCAGACGGATCATAAATATATCCACAACTTCTACATTCGAATCTATTTTGTTCTAGATTAAGGGTAGGTTGTTCAACATTTACTCCTGAGGAATTTTCAGAAAGTTTTTCTTTCTCAAAGTCTTCAACTATTTTGTTTTCCTCAGAGGCTGGTTGAATGTTTTCACTCACGGTTTATTATTGTTCTTTAAGAACTTTAAAAGATTTTGCTTAATTAAGCGACTTTTATTCAAAATTAATTTTTTAAGATGTTTTTATTAACTGGCTATGAATACTTTTTAGGTTTTCTTCTAATTGCCGCAGCTGTTCCAGTATTAGCTCTAGTTACTAATCTCATCGTTGCCCCAAAAGGCAGAACAGGGGAAAGAAAACTTACATATGAATCTGGAATGGAGCCTATAGGAGGAGCATGGATTCAATTTAATATTCGTTATTACATGTTTGCCTTGGTTTTCGTTATATTTGATGTTGAGACAGTATTCCTTTATCCTTGGGCTGTTGCCTTCAATAGATTAGGCTTTAGAATGGAGTTAAAAAATTGAATCCACAATTATCCCCAAAAGCAATAAGAGAAATTCGAGAAGGGACTTGCAACCCTCTTGGTGCACCCCAAGTTACTACAGATTTAAGCGAAAATATTATATTGACAAGCTTAGACGATCTTCATAATTGGGCTAGACTAAGCAGTCTATGGCCTCTCTTGTATGGAACAGCTTGTTGTTTTATAGAATTTGCTGCCTTAATCGGATCTAGATTTGATTTTGATAGATTTGGATTAGTACCTAGAAGCTCGCCAAGACAAGCAGATTTGCTAATAGTTGCAGGAACAGTAACTATGAAGATGGCTCCAGCCCTTGTGAGACTTTATGAACAAATGCCTGAACCAAAATATGTGATCGCGATGGGTGCTTGCACAATCACAGGGGGAATGTTCAGCGCAGATTCTACAACTGCTGTAAGAGGTGTTGATAAATTGATTCCAGTTGATTTATACCTTCCAGGATGCCCACCAAGACCAGAAGCAATTTTTGATGCCGTAATCAAATTAAGAAAAAAAGTTGGTAACGAATCAATCTTAGAGCGTGCAAAAGCTGAACAAACCCACAGATACATAACATCTGATCATGAAATGAATCTTGTTTTCTCAGAAAATACAGGTGAATATCTAAACAAAACTTCAGCTAACGCCATTCCTTCCTCCAAAAAAGAAAAAATAACTGAACTACCTGAGAAGAATGAAAAATCTGAAATTATTGATACTGTAGAAAATTAATGGAAAAAGACGGTTTAGCCAAATCCTCAGATACTTCAATAGAAAAAGAAGGCTTTATAAGCCAATCTTTGTCTAAAGATGGAATTCCAAATCAATCTTTATCTGATGATCACATAGGAATTGAAAACATTTCTGTGGAACCTAACAAATTATATGAAGCAGTATCTGCCTTAAGAAATTACGGTTTCAACTATCTCCAATGTCAAGGAGGATATGATGAGGGACCAGGCAAAAATCTTGTAAGTTTCTACCATTTTATAACTGTTGATGATTTACAAAAAATCGAAAAAATTAAAGAAGTCAGATTAAAAGTTTTCTTAAAAAGAGATTCTGATTTATCAATCCCTAGTTTGTATAAAATTTTTAAAGGAAGTGATTGGCAAGAAAGAGAAACTTTTGATATGTATGGAATAAATTTTATTGATCATCCCAATCCCAAAAGACTATTAATGCCTGAAGATTGGAGAGGATGGCCATTACGAAAAGATTATATTCAGCCAGATTTCTATGAACTTCAAGATGCTTATTAGTTTAATTTTTTTAATTTGCGGTAAATAAACATAACTGCTCTTGCTAGTCTCCTTGGATCATGTCTAAGAGTTGGAGTTATTCTTTTTGAATATAATGGTGCTTGCAAAACATAATAACCCTCAGATAATAATTTTTCTTTATTACATTGGACAGGCTCTGCCCCTCTACTTTCGTAATAGTCTACTAATGGAGACTTTTCAAATTGAATCTGAGATAAGATTGAGTTAAAAATTCGAGTATTAACTCCAAAATTTGATAATTGTTTTTCTATTGCTTTGATATGTTGATAGACATCAAGTCCATCTGTTTCTCCAGGCTGAGTCATCAAATTACTTATATAAATTTTAGGAGCATTACTTTGCAATAAGGCATCTACTATCTCTGGTACTAAAAGATTAGGCAATAAAGAAGTGTATAGACTACCTGGGCCAAGAACAATTAAATCAGCTTCTTTTATAGATTCAAGAGCACTTGGAAGAGCTGAAGGATTTTCTGGTAGGTAACCAATCCTCGAAATTAATTTTTTAGATTTACTAATCTTGCTTTCACCAAAAATTTTTTCACCATCTTCTAATTCGGCCCATAACATAACATCAATATTTGTTGCAGGTAAAACTTGACCTTGTACCGCCAAAACCTTACTAGAGGCTTGAACTGCTTTTTCTAAACTACCTGTAATTGTTGTTAAAGCTGACAAGAATAGATTTCCAAAACTATGACCTTCCAGACCACTTCCCCCTGAAAATCTGTACTGAAATAATCTAGTTAAAGTAGGTTCTTCGTTTGATAAGGCTGCCAAACAATTTCTAATATCTCCTGGAGGTTGCACACCTAATTGTTTTCTGAGAATTCCACTACTTCCACCATCATCGGATACAGTTACGATTGCTGTAATATTACTACTGTAATTTTTTAAGCCTTTCAGTAAAGTAGATAAACCTGTACCTCCGCCAATTGCAATGCATCAACTAAATATGTATCTTTTTCTGGAACAAGTGCTTTTTGAATAGAATTAATACTTCTATTTTGTCCAATCCCTATTAATAATATTCCAATAACAAAAATCAATGGTCCCATTAATGAAACAGGCAAAATACTTGTTAAACCTGTCATTACCCCAAAAAAGATTTCAATAAGCCAATAGAGCGGTCTTAAATTTGTCCAAATTACCAAGCCTAATAATGTAGTCAAAAATCCTATCGCTGATGTAAGCATCCATCTTTTTATTACCAATCCTGGCAAAAGCCAACTCAAAATTCTTAAGATTTTGTTTAACAAGACAAAATTAGTCTTTTTAAAGTTTTTATAGTACCTTCTTACCCTTTTTTTACGCTTATTCATTAAAAAACCTCTTAAATTATTTTTCTCAAATTTAAAGACTATATAAAATCATTATAAATCAAATTCATACATCCTTTTTTTATTTCTAAAAATAGGCAAAATGAAATAATAGATGTTTTTTATATAAGTTTTGAAAAAATCAAAGCATGCAGTTGAAACAAAAAACCTCTCAATAAGCTGGGGGGAAGTTAATGTGCTTAATCAAATAAATTTTGAACTTAATGATGGAGAGAAATTAGCTATTGTTGGCCCCTCAGGTTCTGGTAAATCAACCATATTAAAAATATTAGCAGGACTAATTTTACCTACCAAAGGAGAATTAAGAATATTTGGTGAGAAGCAAACATATTTGAGATTAGATCAAAATAATCCTCCTGATGTAAGACTAGTTTTTCAGAACCCGGCTTTATTAGGATCTTTAACTATTGAAGAAAATGTAGGTTTTCTCCTTAAGAGAAATAAAAACCTATCTAAAAAGTTAATTCACGAAATAGTACGTGAATGCTTAGCTGAGGTAGGATTATTTAATGTTGAGAATAAACTTCCAAATGAATTAAGCGGAGGCATGCAAAAAAGAGTAAGTTTTGCCAGAGCATTAATTACTGATCAAACTCTTAATGCAAAATCTAAACCTTTATTACTTTTTGATGAACCAACTGCAGGTCTTGATCCCATTGCCTCATCAAGAATTGAAGATTTAATTAATAAGACAAATCATAAAGCTAGCGGATCATCTATTGTGGTTAGCCATGTTCTTAGTACTATAGAAAGAACTTCAGATAAAGTTTTAATGCTTTATGGAGGCAAATTCAGATGGGCAGGATCGATGGATGAATTTAAAAAGAGTAAAGATCCCTATGTATTTCAATTTAGGAATGGAAAACTTGATGGTCCAATGCAACCCAAAGACATTTAGAAATTATGCGTAGAAGCTTACGAGATTCAATAGTTGGTTTTTCCTTATTAGGAGGAATTTTAATATTCACATTTTTTTCTTTTTGGCTAAGAGGAGTGAGATTATCTTCAAAAAATTGGTACCTCTTTGCTGAATTCAATAACGCAAGCGGTTTATCAAAAAAATCTCCAGTTACTTACAGAGGAATCTTAGTTGGATCAATAGAAGATATCTTGTTCACGAATGAATCAATTAAAGCAAAAATAGTTTTAAATAATCCTGAAATTATTCTTCCAAGGCCAGCATTTGCAAGAGTAGTTACAAATTCTTTCCTTGGAGGAGATGTACAAGTTGCTTTAGAAACTAGTGACAAGACAATTCCAAAAAACATTTCAAAACCTATATCCGAAAAATGCGATACCAAATTAATTATTTGTCAGGGAGACACTATCACAGGTAAACAACTATCAAGTCTCTCAAATATAACTAATAGAATAAGTCAACTTTTAAAAGACACAAATCAAGAAAACTTAGTTGAAAACATCGTTAACTCAATTGACCAATTTGACAGAACACAAGAAAATCTTGATGAATTAATTTTTTTATCAAAAAAAGAACTGCAAAGAGTTGAACCTCTTATAAGAGAAATTACCATTGCTGCAAATCATTTAAATAACATTTTGTCTACTATTGATGACAAAGAAACCCTTAATGACATTAAATTGACAATTAATGCTGCTAGGTCTATCTCA